>JADMIO011472211.1_pt1 | contig 62542 bp, 62 predicted proteins | sample 8958161 | NCBI WGS metagenome assembly JADMIO01 (sample SAMN16585339, study PRJNA669376) | soil metagenome | isolation source: Crop rotation soil | place: USA: Cullars Rotation, Alabama | collected 2011 | reverse complement strand
CGCGACAACTTGTCCACGTGGAATTCTAAGCTTAGGATCCCAATGTGCTGGAAAGTTGGATTGCATATTGTTTCCCGCTATACGGAATTGATGAACGGCAGCCTCGAATGTAAAAGTCAATTGGAAAACGGAACGGAATTTATTATCCGGTTCAAAACCGGTAACCGCCCCTGAAAACGATAACCGCTCTCTGAATACTTATAAGGCCTATACAATTTTCTTCTAACTAAAAATTGTGGCTATGAAAAAAGTATTGTTGATTGAGGATAATGAGAATATCCGGAATAATACAGCCGAGATCCTGGAGCTGGCAAACTACAAGGTATTCACTGCTGACAATGGAAAAAAAGGGGTGGAGCTTGCTTTAAAGGAAAATCCCGATCTCATCATCTCCGACATTATAATGCCCGTGCTGGATGGCTACGGCGTATTGCACGCCCTGCAGAAAAACCAAAAGACCATGAACACACCTTTTATTTTTTTGACGGCAAAGATCGGAAAGTTGGATCTGCGGAAAGGAATGGAACTGGGCGCTGATGATTATATCACAAAACCGTTTACAGGCACAGACCTGTTGAATGCCGTTGAAGGCCGGCTGAAAAAAAAGGAACTCCTGAATCGACAATTGTCTGAACCCGATGAAGAGGATGAGCAGGATATGTTAACAAACCTAACTGAGGGCCGAAATATCAACAAGTACAAAAAAAATCAGGTCATTTATTTTGAAGGCAACAGGCCGGCAAGGTTATTCTATATTCAAAACGGCAAGGTCAAAATCTATAAGACAAATGATAATGGAAAAGAGCTGGTGGTAGAGTTGTTCAAAAGCGGAGACTTCTTAGGGTATGCGGCCTTATTAGAAGGTACAAACTATAAAGAAACAGCGGAGGCAATGGAAGACACTGAAATTGCCGTGATCCCCAAAGAAGATTTTGAGGAGCTGGTAAATCACGACTTCAAGGCTGCCAGGGAAATTATCCGTATGCTGACAAAAAACATTGCCGAAAAGGAAGACCATTTACTCTCGTTGGCTTACGATTCGTTGCGTAAAAAGGTTGCGGACGCCCTGCTTACGCTGGACAGCAAGTACAATACTGAAGGGACCAGGGATTTCTGTATTGATATTAGCCGGGAAAATTTAGCCACCATCGCCGGCACCGCCACCGAATCATTGATACGAACGCTCACCGATTTCAAAAATGAAAGCCTTATCGAAATGAAACGCGGAAGTATCGTTTTACGTAACAAGAATAAGTTGCGGAGCATGCTCTGTTGACGCGTTCTGCAGCGCAGTTTACTGACTGCAATCATTATTTTATTTGTCACCCATCATTCTTATCGCGCCTTTTGAGTAATTAGCTTTATCATCATTTTCCTTTCATCATGAAACAAAATATACATGCCCGGGAATTGACCAACCAGGATGTCTTGCGTGTTCCCAAATTATTATCCTGGCAAATCGAAACTTGCCGCGTATTGAAGAGCAAGAAAGTCCCGATAGCCAACATGAAAGAAGAGATGCCACTTTTTTGCACCAGGCCAATTTACAGGGCTAAAAAGCACGACTTGCTGTAAGGAATCATGATCGGCTCAAATTCTGATTGGCAAACTATTTCTTCACTTAAGATTGCGCGCGCACTTTTTCTGTTTTACTGTCTTCATGAAAAAGTAAAAATGCCCCCGAAGGACTCCCTGGATAATTTGCGAAAATAAAATGTGGTTCCGGATGTTCTTGTTCAATAACTACTTATGCAGGGAGAGAACGGGTATAAGAGGTTCGCGAATAAGTTGCTTTGATTTGCTTCTGTGAAAAAAACGCGAAAAAAAAGAGTATTGTCCCGGTACTATAACGAGCAGATCGGGATGGTTTTGCTCTATATAGTGATCGATACCCTCCCTCACCTCTTCTTCATACATGAAATGAAAATGGGGATCGAAGGCTCCTAATTCGCTTTGTAATGCTATCGAGCCGGCCACCATTTCCGGTTCAGGATGAGATTTCCGAACCACTTTTACAATATCAAGGGCCGGCTTGAATGCCTTCAGCCATTCTTTCAGAAGTTGCAAACACGTAATATTGCCAGGTTCCCTAAGCTCGGAAGCCACCACTACCTTTTTAATGGTCCTGAAAGAGGCGCTTTGCGGGACAATCAAAACAGGAACAGAGACAGACTGAATGGCCGCGAGGGCGTGGTTTGTCACAATTAAATGTTCGGCGGCTGTGGCACTGTCTGCGCCCAACACGATACAAAAAGCCTTTTCCTTTTTCCCCTCTGCCTGCAACGAGTGCGAAACAGATCCTACTGTTGTCCTGGTGCGAATTTTAATTTCTTCTTTTACACGCCCTGATAATTCATCCTTTAACCCGTTAAGTTCAGTTTCAGAGTCGTTGGTCATTTCGTCGAGCAGGTAACCGGATCCGGGAACCTCGCTGATAGTGACAGGTATTTGCACAACATTCACTAACAATAATTCTGTTTTCATGCTCACGGCCAGGTCAGCTGCATAACGCGCTGCATTCCGTGAAGGGGGAGAAAAATCGACGGCTGCGATTATGGGTGTCATAAAAAAAGTTTGATTATTCTCAGAGACTTAAAGCTAACGAGGGTCGAAAAGGAAAAAAATGATTTGGATTAAGAGATAAAATGATTGCGGTCATTCCCATAAAAACGAAGACGATCTTCCCCTTGCGCGAAGGGTAGCACTTTTCTTGCATCGGAAGCAGAAGGCGGGGAGGTTCGCGACGTATTTTCTTTGCGCCTTTGCGTGAAAATCATGTGAGGCTCAGCATCAAAATCAATAACAATGGCGACACCTTGTTCCAGGAAATAGTAATTCCCCATTCTTATTCCAATTTCCCAAGCTATTATTTCTCACTGATTAATTTCCTGATTAAATTCTTCCTTTCACCTGATCATAATCATCCCCGCTGTATGCCCGGCATGCCTACCTTGAACAATTCTAAAACTTTTTTATTATGGAAACATTACTAAAAGCAGAAGCTACAAAAGGCTACAACGAACCAGCAAAAACTTCGCATAAATATGTTTTTTCTTTTCATGAAGGCGATGGAAAGAATAAACAGCTCCTCGGTGGTAAAGGAGCAAACCTTTGCGAGATGACGCAAATCGGTTTGAATGTACCACCCGGATTTGTGATCTCGACAGAAGCCTGTATGAGTTACTTGTCCGGCAATAAACAATTGCCCGAAGGCGTGATGGAACAGGTATTGAAGAAAATGAAAGAAATTGAAAAATCATCGGGTAAGAATTTTGGGGATGCCACCCACCCGCTATTAGTTTCCGTACGCTCGGGGTCTGCTCTATCCATGCCGGGCATGATGGATACCATCTTAAATCTCGGGCTCAATAAAGAAACACTGCAAGGTCTTATCCAGCAAACAAAGAATGAACGGTTTGGCTATGACGCCTACCGGCGTTTTATCCAGTTGTTTGGCAAAGTAGCGTTGGGTGTGCCCGATGAAGTTTTTGATAAAATATTTGAAGAGGTCAAACACAAAGCAGGAGTGAAAATTGACATTGGGTTAAGCGCAGCCAATTTAAAAGAGATCAGTGAGCGATTTCTTGGAGTTGTAAAAGAATACACCCACAAACCTTTTCCGGAAAACGTTTATGAACAACTGGAGATTGCTATCAAGGCCGTCTTTAATTCCTGGACGGGAAAGAGGGCAGTTGACTACCGTCGCGAGTTCAACATCACTCCCGATTTAGCGAATGGCACGGCTGTGAATATTGTTGCCATGGTATTTGGCAACATGGGTGATGACAGTGCAACAGGTGTAGGCTTTACAAGAGATCCCGGTACCGGTGAGAATGTAATGTTCGGAGAATACCTCGTGAATGCGCAGGGCGAAGATGTTGTTGCGGGCATTCGCACGCCAAAGGCAGTGCACCTGCTTGCCGAAGAAATGCCTGATTTGTATCGCCAGTTAGAAGAATTGCGTGATAAGCTCGAAAGCCATTACAAGGAAGTGCAGGATTTCGAATACACGATTGAAAAAGGAATTCTTTATTGTCTTCAAACGCGCAATGGCAAAATGAACGCCACTGCCATGGTTCGCACTTCTGTTGAAATGGTAAAGGAAGGATTGCTTAACAGGGATCAGGCGTTGCTGCGCATCAAACCTTCCATGATCGAACAATTATTGCATCCTCGTCTTGACAGTAAAAACAAGCAGGAACCCCTGGCGCAAGGCCTTCCCGCCTCACCCGGCGCTGCTTCAGGACAATGTGTCTTTGATGCCGATCGTGCTGAAATGCTCGGTCGTTCCGGGGCCAAGGTGATATTGGTGCGTGAAGAAACAAAACCGGAAGATATACATGGCTTCTTTGCATCGCAGGGAATTCTGACAAGCCGCGGTGGTAAAACTTCACATGCTGCTGTTGTAGCAAGAGGAATGGGAAAACCCTGTGTGGCCGGTGCGGAAGGAATCAGGGTCGATGTAAAATTGAGACAGGCGACTATCGGTGATAAGATTTTGTATGAAGGGGACAATATAACAATTGATGGGGGAACGGGATATGTGTACAAAGGAGTTATTCCGACCGTAGAACCTGAATTCAGCAACGAGTTAAAGGTCTTATTATCCTGGGCGGATGAATCAGCAAAATTGAAAGTGATGGCCAATGCTGATACACCGGAGGCCGCAGCAAAAGCGCTGGAATTCGGGGCTGCCGGAATTGGACTTTGCCGTACTGAAAGAATGTTCAATGCAAGTGATCGCCTGCCAATCGTAGTGGAAATGATCATCGCGAATACGGCACAGGAGCGGGAACAGGCCTTGCAACAGTTGCTGCCGATACAGAAGAAAGATTTCAAGGACATCTTGGCCACGATGGCTCCTCATCCCGTTACCATTCGCCTGCTTGATCCCCCGATCCATGAATTTTTACCTACAGAAGAAGAATTAAAAGAAGAGCTGCAACATCTTCGTCATTTAAAAGAAACAGCAAGTGGTGTCAGCAACCTAGTCAGCAGTCTACGTTTGCTGCATGCTGAAAATCTCGATGTCAAAACTATCATTCCCTTCAATGGAAAAGGTGTTGAATTGATTGAACTGGCCATTACCAAAAAGGAAAATATTCTGAAGAAAGCCCATGAACTGCATGAAGTAAATCCTATGTTGGGTCATCGGGGCGTTCGGTTAGGCCTTACCTATCCGGAGATTTACAAGATGCAGATACAGGCGATCCTTGAAGCGGCCGCAGAATGTCAAGCAGAAGGGATCCATGTGAACCCCGAAATCATGGTGCCCCAGGTATGCACAGCTGAAGAACTGAAACAGGTAAGAGCCTTCGTGGATGAAATAACAGAAAAAATTGAAGCCTCACTGGGCACAAAGGTTTCTTTCAAGTTCGGAACAATGATAGAAGTAGTACGTGCGTGCATGGAAGCCGATGAGCTTGCAAAAGAAGCGGATTTCTTTTCATTCGGAACAAACGATCTCACCCAGGCTACTTTCTCTTTCTCGAGAGAAGATGCGGAGAATAAATTCCTGCCCTTCTATGCAGAGAGAAATATTTTGCACGATAATCCATTTGAAATCCTCGACCGGGATGGCGTTGGCAAATTGATGAAGATCGCGATTGAATGGGGACGCAAAACGAGTCCCGACCTGAAGATTGGTATCTGCGGCGAGCATGGGGGTCAGCCTGATTCAATCAGGTTCTGTCATGAATCAGGATTGAATTATGTTTCCTGCTCAGGTCCAAGAGTACCCGTGGCGAGATTAGCCGCGGCCCATGCAAAATTGGGAGAGGCAAAGGACAAGGCTTTGTAATAAGCCTCGCATTTGATAGACGAAAAGCCGGCACTGACCTCTTGAGTGGGCCAGGCGCCGGCTGAATGTCATGCATTTTCCTTCCACAAATTTTCCACCCGTAGTAACACGACGAATTAATAGAAAATCAGTACTTCCCCTGATAAGGATCATCCATTCCAAAATCGCAGCTCTGTAATTTGGAAGATCCAATCAAATAAACTAAGCTTCTATGGCCAGTACGATCGCCCCCCAAACACCTGCGGATGCTTTAAAAAAACCCACTGCAGAAAAGAGTATCATTGACGGAAACCAGGCTGCCGTTCACATTGCTTATAAAACAAGTGAAGTTTGCGCTATCTATCCCATCACGCCATCTTCGGCAATGGGAGAGTGGGCTGATGAATGGAGCAGTGATGGTAAACAAAATATTTTTGGCGAGGTTCCAAAAATCATAGAGATGCAAAGTGAGGCCGGCGCTGCAGGTGCTATTCATGGAGCATTGCAGGGCGGCGCATTAGCCTCAACGTTCACCTGTTCCCAGGGATTGTTGTTGATGATCCCCAACATGTATAAAATTGCGGGCGAGCTAACTCCAACCGTATTCCATATTGCGGCCCGCGCCCTGGCAACACATGCTTTGTCTATTTTTGGTGATCACAGCGATGTGATGGCGGTTCGTTCCACCGGCTTTGCCATGCTCTTCGGCAACAATCCGCAGGAGGCACACGACATGGCAATGATCGCAACAGCAGCTTCCCTGAAATCGAGCATTCCCTTTCTAAATATTTTCGACGGTTTTCGCACGTCGCACGAATTAAATGAAGTGGAAATAATTCCTGACGACACAATTCGAGAGATGATCGATGAAAATGATGTTATGCGTCATCGTCAGCGCGCATTAAGCCCGGCAAATCCTTTCATTCGCGGCACTGCACAAAATCCCGATGTTTATTTTCAAAGTCGTGAAGCGTGCAACGGCTATCATCAAAATGTTCCTGCTGTGGTAGAAGCAACCATGAAAAAATTTGAAGCCCTTACCGGTCGCGCTTATAAACTATTTGAATATTACGGCCACCCGCAGGCCGAAAACATAATTGTTATCATGGGTTCAGGCGCGGGTGCGGTTCACGAAACGGTGGATTACCTGAACGATCGTGATGAAAAGGTTGGTTGCCTCCATGTGCATCTGTATCGTCCTTTCTCTGTGCAGCATTTCATTCATGCAATTCCACAGACTGTAAAGCATATCGCCGTGCTTGACCGCTGCAAAGAAACGGGGGCCATTGGTGAGCCTTTGTACATGGATGTGATCAACGCGTTCCATGCAGGATGGAATGACACCCTGCCAAAAGTAATTGGCGGTCGCTATGGGCTGGCTTCGAAAGAATTCAATCCCGCGATGGTCCTGGCGATCTTTAACGAGTTAAAAAAGCCAAATCCAAAGAATAGTTTTACAGTCGGCATTGACGACGATGTTACAAATACCAGCTTAGACTACGATAAAAAATTTTCACTGGAAGATCAGCACTTGTTCCGCGGTCTTTTTTTTGGACTGGGTGCCGACGGTACCGTCAGCGCAAATAAAAACACCATCAAGATCATTGGCGACGTAACTGCTGATCATGTACAGGGATATTTTGTGTATGATTCAAAAAAATCGGGTTCACTGACCGTTTCGCATTTACGTTTCAGCAAAGCACCGATTCGGTCCGCCTATCTTATCAATTCAGCCAATTTCATTGCCTGTCATCATTTTCATTACCTGGAGAAGTATGATATCCTGAAAGAGGCCCAGCAGGGTGCTACGTTTTTACTGAATGCTCCATTTGCCACAGAAGAAGTATGGAACAATCTTCCAAAAAAAATCCAGGAAGAAATTATTGACAAGGAATTAAAGTTATACGTGATCAACGCCTCAAAGGTGGCAAGGGAAACCGGCATGGGCTCACGCATCAATGCCATTTTACAAACCTGCTTCTTTGCAATTTCCGATGTAATACCGAGGAACGAGGCCATTACTTACATTAAGAACGCAATTCGTAAAACTTATGGAAGAAAAGGCGAGGCTGTGGTCCAGAAGAATTTTGAAGCCGTAGATAAGACTCTTGAAAATTTATCACTGCTCGATTATTCAGGCTTTACGATCGGTAAGAAGGAAATTGAAGGAGCTGTTAGCCAGAATGCTCCCGGTTTTGTGCGGCAAGTGCTGGCCAGGATCATTGCGGGCGATGGAGATGAGTTGCCAGTGAGCGCTTTCCCTGCCGATGGCACTTATCCTTCCGCGACGACGCAATACGAAAAAAGAAACATCGCCGACCAGGTTCCTGTATGGGATCCTTCGTTATGCTCGCAGTGTGGCAAATGTTTTTTTGTTTGCCCGCATGCGGCCATTCGCCCGAAAGTTTACAGCAATGGCTTATTAAAAGATGCGCCTGATTTTTTCAAACATACGCCGCCGATCGGCAAGGAATTTTTCAAGGACCAGGAATCTTACACGTTGCAGGTTTCCGTGGAAGATTGCACGGGTTGCAGTCTTTGCGTGGAAGTTTGCCCCATTGTGAGCAAAACGCAACTGGATCATAAAGCGATCAACATGCAGGATATGCAACCATTGAAAGATGCAGAAAAGCAAAACTGGGATTTCTTTATTTCGTTACCCGACATTGACAGAACGAGAGTAAACCGCAGCACCGTAAAGGGTTCACAGTTATTTGAACCATTGTTCGAATTTTCGGGTGCCTGCAGTGGCTGTGGTGAAACACCTTATTTAAAATTACTCACCCAACTATTCGGAGATAGAATGATCGTTGCCAATGCAACAGGGTGTTCATCCATATTCGGAGGTAATTTACCTACAACACCCTGGTCGAAGAATGCAGAAGGATGCGGGCCGGCATGGGCCAATTCCTTATTCGAAGACAATGCGGAATTTGGTTTAGGCATTAAGCTGGCAACTGACATGAAACGTAACTACGCGGTCTCTTTACTGGAATCACTAAGGGACGATGTGGGTGAGGAATTTGCTGATGCGGTCCTGTCAAATCCGGCATCATCTGAAGCAGACATAATCCAACAGCGAAGAAATGTAACTGAACTAAAACGTCGTTTGAAAGATATTGATAAAAAGGAAGCGACATTATTATTGCAGGTAGCCGATTTCCTCGAGTACAAATCCATATGGATTATAGGCGGAGATGGCTGGGCTTATGATATCGGTTTTGGGGGACTAGATCATATACTATCAACTGGCGAAAATGTAAACATCCTCGTGCTCGATACGGAAGTATACTCGAATACGGGAGGACAAAAATCAAAATCATCGCCTGTGGGAGCCAGTGCGAAATTTTCGATCAAGGGAAAAACAACCGGCAAAAAAGATCTTGCCATGCAGGCGATCGCTCACGGGAATGTATTCGTTGCAGAAATTGCCATGGGTGCAAATGATGTGCATGCGCTCAAGACAATCCTTGAGGCCGAGTCATATCCGGGCCCGTCGATAATCATTGCATACAGTCATTGCATTGCACATGGTTACGATATGTGTCATGGTCCCGAGCAACAAAATCTTGCTGTTAAGTCTGGTTACTGGCCGCTCTTTCGCTACAATCCTTTAAAAGAAAAAGGACAGCGTTTTGTACTCGACAGTAAAGAGCCATCACTTCCGCTCGAAGAATTTTTATATCACGAAAACCGGTTTGCTACCATCAAAAATAATTATCCTGAAAAGGCGATTGAATTTTTGGGGATGGCAAATGATGGAATGCAAAAGCGCTGGGAGAGAATTGAAGCATTGAAGGGTTTGTAGGGTCGCATGAACCATACAAGAACATTGCGCTACAATGATGCGGCATGAAAGAATTGATAGGGCAGGTTTGCTGAGGACCACCGCTTATCCTGATAACTGTCATTGACTGAAAATAACCTCCGCCATTGTTGTATGACGAAAAAACAATTCATCCGGAACATAGAGGTAGAACCTTACCGTAAAAAATGTGTCGACTACTATTATCCCCCTGAGAACAAAAGGGGATTGGATAAATCGCCAGTCCTTTCTCACGCAAAATAATTTTAAAGATCATGCTGCCAACCAGGCAAAATAAATTGTTCCCTATGCGCGGGGAATTTATAGTCTATTTACTTCCGCCATTTCTGATTATAAGCTTTTATTTACTCTTTCATTTTCTCGTATCTATCCATGGTAACAAAGAAGGATACCTCCTTGGAATGATTGGGTACTGGCTTGTGGGATGCCTAGTGCCTGTGTTTTTATGGATTAGTGAGACAAACAGAAAATTATTATTGCAGTTCAGGAGCGTTAACTGGTGGCAGATCATTCTACTCCTGGCTCCTGTTGCGCTGGCGATTTTTTTCGGACCATTTAAACAGAGAATAGGCGAGGCAACTGTGCTGATAATAATTTTATCATTGCCTTATGCGTTCATAAATGCTTTTTGTGAAGAGTGTCTATGGCGTGGATTGTTCTTTGTACATCACCAGGGAAACTATTTTCATGCGGTTGTAGTACCCTCTGTATGGTTCGGCATCTGGCATTATGTTCCCCTCTCGGTACAACCTGCTTCTGTTGGGAATTTATATTTCATACTAAGCGCGACAGGCCTGGGATTGTGCTGGGCTACCCTTACTTACTATACCCGTTCAGTGTTCTGGAGCATCCTGTCTCACACCTTAGTGGATTTCACAGGCATAGGACTGCTACACTATTTTCGCTAGGCCTTAGCCTGTTTTTCCTTTCCTCTCCGATCCTTCACCGACACGGCCTCGTCATTATTCACTTGTTTAAAATTTCGATATAAGGCTGCCCATATATGGCGGTTTACAATTACCGTTTTCCTTTCGGTTCTTCCAATTCTTTACTGCCCATGAATCTTATTGACCAACCTTAATAGTGACGGCAATTAATAAGACGCAAGGCAATGACCGAAAATGAGATATCAAAACTGGTTGTTGACAAACCAGAGCCCTTCATCCTTTGCACATAGAGCCAGATGGCCACCTTATGCCGGAAACATATCCCTTTGGTGTATAAAGCGAATATTAATTTTTATGAAAAACCAACAGAGGTACTTTTAGCTGAAAAGATACCTGTTCTGCCTTGCTCGACAGAAAGATTCTCTGATACAGACTCCTGTTCTGATCCGTGAACATGATGGCAAGCGACGGCTTTATTGCTTCGATTTGTTTCTGGAGATTTTGCACCAACGAGTTTGTTCCATTAGTCTTTTCAAAATGCAGTTTTACGGGAAACTTGAGTTCTTTCTGAATGCCCGCTTCGATTATCTCTTTGTCCGGAATCGGCTCATCCGGCCACGCAAAGTGCAATACTTCAACCGGCGCTTTCAGTGGCTGTGCAAATGCTACCACTTCATTTAACTCGTTTTTATAATTGTGAAAGTCAGTGGCATAAAGCACCTGTTTCAACGGTTTTACCCTGTAATTTTGGGGAACAGCAATTACCGGCACTTTTGATTTAGTGATGAGGTTGCCGGTATTTGTACCCAATATCCTTTTGAACCTGCCGGCACCGTGAGTGCTCATACAGATAAAATCTATGTCATCCCATTTCCTGCAATATTCCAAAATTGCCAGGTCCGGGCTAAATCCCTCAATAACCATGTAACTGTAAATACCCGGCTTTATATTCATCGTTTTATACAGAGGAGTGATGAACTTCTCAAGTTCTACTTTACAATTTTCTTTCTCCGTTTCCGCACGCTTCAAAAAATAAGTATCTGTCCATTGAGTTGGTCTCGGAATATGCAATACATGCAGGAATACCAGCTCAAGCTTTTCCATGGTTGACCATTGAAGGGCAAAGCGGATACCGCCTTTCGAATTTGACGAAAAATCGGTTGGCACTAGGATCTTTTTCATTTTAGAAATATTTTTTTCAAGTTATTTGAAAAGACATTCGCCAGAAATGACTATTGTCAAATTAAATCATGATTGAAAATAAGGCCGCCGCCCCAGGTGTAATTTAGGATCGCCCAATGATCGAATTAGGTGTGGAGAGCTTAACAACTCATGACGCCTATCATCAAATGTTTTGACCAATTCCTTTTTATTTAGGTGAAGTCGGGGGATGAGTAGAGCCAAATGCCACTTCAGTTCCTTATTCGCTGGCTCGAGGCAAACTCTCATTATTTCCCTCTTATGCTGATCTAAATAAGAAGATTCTGTGCTTGTGATTTTCTCGATAGCATCAGCCGCGCGCATTACAACTATTCTATCCTCATGAAACAGGTAATTAAAGAGCTCGTCAAATTCATCCTGATTCCTAATTTGCGAAATGAGCGAATTGACCTTCCCTATTGAGCGCAAATCTTTGCCTGATAATAATTGTTCTAACCGCAACAGTTTTGAATTGATGTTTTTTATTGCTTAAAAGATTTGCGGGACTGAATGCGGGATCTTATTAATTTAATTTCCCGAGCTTCCGCCAGCAAATCTTATTAACAGCTCTTATTGCCTTATTTCCGGCGTTTCAATATCCCTGTAAAATTTTTCAACCCTTCTTAGCATCTGATTTTTGGTAAGACGGCCTTCGGTTTCCATTCCGACCAGCTTTCCCCGGATCACATGATCCCTGTTAATTGCATTTTCCAATTCCTGCTTCGCTTTTCCGGGCCCGAACAGGTAAATGGAGTCCGCATCACGAACTGCATCAATCAGCTTTTTAAAATACTGCTCCCTTTCCTGTTTCTGTCTTCTTTGTTTTCTTCCTTGTTCATTTGAATAGGTAGTTCCAAAATGACTATAAGGTTTTTTTTCACCGGCATAGCGCACTGTTAATTCCACGCCTGAGTCAATTTTTTCCAATAAAGGCTCATTCCTGTCACTTAGGGTGATCACATATGCCTTTTCCTGGTCAAGCCAAATACCAACTTTTTTCGTAAACCTCTTTTTTCTGTTCATCTTCTCATTTTTTTTTCTTAAGAAAACTATTCAATAGCGATTCAATTCCTTCACCGACTCTTGTTTCAATTTCATTTTCCGCGTAGTGTACAAGCCTCCGGGTAAACGTACCAGCCATATTACCCAGGCCTTCTGTCCATGATCTCTTCTGATGCTGTTTACTCTCTCCATTACCCATCAGCCGCGTCTTTAAAATATTTCTTAGCTTGACGGCTTCTCTTAATTCTATCCAATCAGAATGAATAAGCTGTTTCAATTCACCACGCCTCCGGCTAAGCCTGCGCTGCTCTTGTCTCAACTGGCCAATTTGATTAATCTTTTTCATTGGTATCCTTATTTTCATCAGAAAATAATTGTCCAATAATGACGTTCATCAGGGGAATACGCAATAGTTTCTCCTTTTTCCACCATACAAGCATCGCCAGGCACAGGTAAAAAGCCGCGACAATAAGAAAGCCGAGGATGGGCCTACCCAGGGCATTACCAATCCCGTGGGCGGCAAAAAGGCTTATAAACACAATAAAAAGAGAAAGTATAAAAAACACCAGAATGCCGGCAAGTGTCCACGCGATTATTTTTGATATTTTTTCCGCAATGCCAAGCTTAACCAAAGAGATTTGAGTGTTCACATACTCTTTAACGTGTTCAGCAAGGTCTTCAATCTTTTGAAACTCTTTCATAATTAAATTGGTTGCATCACGCAAAGTCTTTCATTTTTTCGCTCCACTCATTCACTTCCGCTTCAAACTCTTCCTTTATATCCTCAGCGAATTTTTTCCCCCGTTCCTTCATTTTTCTTCTTGTCTCAGAGCCTTTGTCGGGAGCAAATAAGATTCCCAATGCAACGCCCGTTGCCAGGCCTGCGGCCGTTGCCAACACGATTTTTAAGGTATTGTTCATAAAGAAGATTTAAGATTATTGAGTGACTAAAATTACTGGAAAAGCAACGCCGGGGTGATGATGAAACTCACTCAAAAAAATGACTGTGATCAGCACGACACTTTATTTCAGGAGTTCATAAACATCTTTGTAATACCTTATCTTCCCTGAATTGCCAGCTTCTACGGGCATATACACAACAAAGACGGGAACCGGTTGATCAAGATTTACGGGAATAGGTTTTTGCTTTTCAAAGCAAGATTGAAGAAATGCTGTATCGAGCTTATTATTCAACAAATGATTCCCCAGTTCAATAGGCTGCTCGATCCGAATACATCCGTGACTGTAATAGCGAAGACCGGAAAAAAAGGCCGTTTTATTGTTTGTAACATGCAGGTAAACACCATAGGGACTTGTGAGATTGAATTTAATAACGCCAAGCGCATTGTCACACCCGGTAGATTGCCTCAGAATATAGGGAAAATAATTTTTATTAAAAGAAGACCAGTTTAATTTATAGTGATTAAGAACTTTTCCATTCGCGTCTGTTATTTGCATATTAAGGGCGTCGATCAAAGCCGGATTTCTTGCGAAGCGGTGCAAATATTCATTCACTGCAATATTGTGCGGCACATACCAGTAAGGATACAAAATGACCTCGTTACAAAAGGCAGCAAAACGAGGAGTGGGGGTAGAAGGTTTTCCAAGTACGACTTTCATCAATAAGAGCATGCTGTCTTTTTCGTAGTACCGGAGATATGCGGAAGCAATATTTACTACAATAGTGTTTTTGAAGTCAAAATGATGTATCCATCTAAAATAATTTAAAGAGACAATAAGATGGTGAATTTTCTGCTTATCGCCTATTTGGGTTTGAGCTTTTAATTCCTGCTTTAGCAACTGGTATTCTTTGTCCTGTGGCTGCAGTGACTCAGTCAAATTTTTTAAATCACCCGCAGACTCAACTTTGCTTAGAGCGTTCAGCAAAAATTCGTCACTCTTACTCTCATACCTCGATGAGATCTCATCATATCCCCCCCAGGGAGATAGTTTATACCCTTCATAAACGTTTTTCATGAGGGCAATGGCCGCGTCGGTAAAAATTCTGTCCGTTTGAAAGAGTAATGAACTATCACCAGGAGTGTTTGCAAGATTTTGCATCAGTCGTTTGTAGTGATAGGGCTCAGCCACCAAGCCATCCTTCATTGCTGTATCAATACATTCAACAAGGTCTTGCCGCATTTTCCTTGCTTGTGCTGACTGGGAAAACCAGAAGGTTTTATTCCCTTCCTGCTGGTAGAATCTTTTCACCAGCGCCGGGTAAAGTAGCTTTTCCTGCTCACCTGAACGGCCAGGGGAACGAAAAAAGAAAGGGCTGATACAAAATAACAGCAGGGTGATGGATCGGCAAACGACGCGCGAGTCTTTCATGAGGCAAACGTCCATAAAACCCTGTTTGGCGCAGTTGAAAAAAATCAGTGGGCAATATGATAGTCATCAGAAGGGCATTTCACCCACACTCAAACACATTCCGGTTTTGACATTGCAAGTTCTTATTAACTGTGCCTATAACCCTTGACCTGCACAATGACAGTTATCATGGCCATTTTTGATAGCCATCAGTAAAATCAAACCCGGGCAAGATTACCTTCGGCGGAGTTTCCGCTTGCGGGGATTCGATCATGCCGGTTATAACTATACATAATGAAAAAATACAGGGGATAAATGAAAAGGATGTAGGGCCTCTGCAGGAGAGATTTGGAAAAAATATTTTTTCTTTTGAACAGCCACACCGCCTTGTTCATATTTTTTGGGATATCATCCGGGATCCCATGTTTATTCTATTGATCGTTGCCTGTGGTTTATACTTCATACTCGGTAAAGAAGATGAAGGCTTGATGATGGCGGCGGCAATCCTGTTCGTTGCGGGGATTTCCGTATACCAGGAAGTAAGAAGTAACAAGGCATTGCAGGCACTGGGGCAATTTACTGAACCAAAAATCATTGTGCTGCGAAACGGAAAAGAAAGGATCATTTCCACGGACGATCTGGTACCGGGTGATGTGATCCTTTTATCTGAGGGGAATAAAGTTCCGGCCGATGCGATTATCATTCAGCAGAATGATCTAACCGTTAATGAAGCAATTATTACGGGAGAGTCATTGCCCGTTGAAAAAAACGAAAGCGAACAACACAATTTATTATTCCAGGGTACAACGATCAACTCAGGCCAATGTTATGCGAAAATTGTCGCCACCGGGAACAGCACAGTCCTCGGTAAGTTAGGAAAAACAGTCAGTGCATATGCGTCGCCCAAAACACTGTTGCAATTGCAGATAGGCCGTTTCGTAAAAAAACTTGCGCTATTTGGATTCAGCGCCTTTGTCATTATCCTGTTTCTAAATTTTATCAGAGGTCAAAATGCGGTAAGCAGTTTATTATTTGCGCTTACGCTGGCAATGGCCGTTATACCGGAAGAGATCCCGGTTGCCTTTTCGTCATTTATGGCGCTTGGAGCTTATCACATGACGAAACTTGGCATTATCTCAAGGCAACCACAAACAATAGAGAACCTGGGGGCTGTGACTGTGATTTGCCTTGACAAAACCGGTACGATTACTGAAAACGTCATGAAGGTTAAGACCATTTATGATTATAGAACGGATCTGTTAATCAACCTCGATGATGGAGGAACCATACAAGATGGGAATGTCTTGCGCAATGCGGTGTTAGCCAGTGAAGCCAATCCTTTTGATGCTATGGAAAAAGCGATCTGGCAAGCGTATCACGAGCACATCGGCGACAAGTCTATTCAAGAGCTCAAAATGGTTTACGAATATCCTTTAAAAGGTCAGCCACCGATGATGACACATGTGTACCAGTATGGAAACATAAAACTCGCCACTGCCAAGGGAGCCGCCGAAAGGATCCTCAGGGTATGCAAACTCAGCCACGGGACAGAAAAAAAAATCATGGGCCATATAAGAGCTCTGGCAAAGAAAGGATTTCGTGTCATAGGCATTGTGAGTGCGCGGCATATGGATGGATCGCTGCCTGAAGAACAGGATGACTTCAACTGGGAATTTGAGGGCTTACTGAGCCTGTATGATGCACCAAAGAAAAATATGGCTGATGTTTTCAAAAGATTTTACGATGCTAAGATCGCTGTCAAGATCCTTACTGGCGACTTTCCGGAAACGGCAATGAATATAGCGGAACAGGTGGGAATGCATGATTACAGGAAATATCATACGGGCGATGAAGTAATGAAAATGACAGGACCTGAACTAAGTAAGGCTACAAAGACCGTAAACATATTCGCCCGGATGTTCCCGGATGCAAAGCTAAAAGTAATTAATGCCTTAAAGGCAAATGGCGAAATCGTGGCCATGACCGGCGATGGTGTAAATGATGCGCCAGCGCTAAAATCCGCGCATATAGGGATTGCCATGGGAGAAAACGGCACTGATATTGCCCGGCAGGCTGCCGATCTGATACTAACAGATGATGATCTCAACAGGATGACGTTAGCCATTGCGCAGGGAAGAAAAATTTTTAGCAATCTCAAAAAGGCGGTTCGTTACGTCATTTCCATTCATATACCGATTATTTTAACCGCTTCGCTGCCATTGCTATTGGGCTGGAAATACCCGAACATATTTACGCCCATTCACATCATTTTTCTTGAGCTGATAATGGGGCCCACGTGTTCGATCTTTTTTGAGCGCGAGCCTGTCGAGCAGGACATCATGTTCCGGCCTCCCAGGAACAGAAACGAGGGGCTTTTTCAAAATGATGAATTGCTTATCAGCGTGATCCAGGGGCTGGTGATTGCGACCGGAATTTTGACCCTCTACTATATTTTCATGAATAATGGGCGCACACTTCCTGAAACCAGGACAATTGTTTTTACAACCTTAATACTCGGTAATGTATTTCTGACTTTTGTCAATCGTTCTTTCACCAGAACTTTTATAACAACGATCCGGTATAAGAATAACCTGGCAATGCCCGTCATAATTATTTCAGTTTTGTTTCTATGCTCGTTTTTATTCATTCCATTTATTCGAAACCTCTTCGAGCTTTCGACGATTTCAACGAATAATTTCCTGATTTGTCTTGGCACCGCGTTTCTGAGCGTAGCCTGGTTTGAAATGTACAAAACTGACCTCAAGAAGATATTCAAATGAAACATTCAACCGGCGTGGCTTTCCGTTCCTGACCACATTCATCTTTTTGTCTGACCGTCGTCCTTGCCTGTCACTTGAGCGGCAAATACCTTTGACAAGTAATCTTTTAAAAACTAAAATAAATAAGGAGGTTATATGACAACAAGAGCATTAACCAGACCGGGGAGACAAATTTTGCCACCACTGTTCGAAGACTTCTTCAAGCCAATGGACGAATTTTTTGACAAGGGGCTTTGGGGTCGTACCTTAAATGTGCCTGCTGCGAACGTAGTTGAAAACACAAATGAGTATAAATTGTCCTTGGCTGTGCCTGGCATGAAAAAGAGCGATTTTAAAATTGATGTTGATGGCAATTTGCTTACCGTCAGTGCCGAAATTGAAGAGAAGAAAGAAGAAAAGAAGGAAGAATTCACGAGGGAAGAATACAACTTTTCTTCCTTCACCCGCAGCTTCACTTTACCGGATGAAGTAAACAGGGAAAAAATTGAAGCCGTTTATGAAGATGGTGTACTGAAACTATACTTACCTAAAAAAGAAGAAGCTAAAAAAGCTATTATTACAAAACATGTTTCAGTGAAATGAGGCCCTGTCAGATAGACAAAGCCCTGCCCCGAAAGGAGGTGGGGCTTTGGCAGAGTCTAGTCAATAGTCGTTAGTCAATAGTCGATAGTGTGAATGCAAAACTGGATATACAGAATTAGCAAGGCTGCGGAATTGTTGAATTGTCCTGGACCGTTATTTTTCATCTTCCAATCTTTCGAAAGCAATACCAGGACATATCTTCTACCATCCGGCAGAATGATGATACCGGAGTCATCAATTTTCGCGTTTGTTATCATTTATGCCGCGTGGTTGTTCTTAATGCAGAAGTATTTTCTCCCAGTTACTTTTTTATGTTGTATAATCACACGCTGAGGGGCATTTGCCGGGCATGTTTGTGGTTAACTATAGTTGGTTCCTTTTGTCTTCTCAGAAGCACGATCGCCAGCACAATCACCCAGAGAAGAAAAACGCCAATACTAATTCGCTCCCAGACTCCGAGCCAGGGTGTAGGCAGGTTTGCCTGAAGCCGGGGAGCAGCCCATCCGGTCAAAGCTCCGAATAACAGAAGTAGTAAAAGTGTTAGTATGGAATAGAGGCGGAACAGTTTTCCGAATAACGCAGCGCCAATCAATATCGCGATTACCATAAGAAGAACAGTCGCCACCGAAAAAGCTATGTGCATCGTATCAGTCATTGTTCCTTCGCCCACCCCAAGCGCCACGCGTTGATGCATCGGAGGCCAGAAAAAACCCAGGACTCCGTACGCATACATCAATCCTGCTACGATCCTCAGCGGATGATTTCTCGCTGCCGACCTCCAAAGGCCATACGCGAATGCAATAACAAACACAGAATAAAAGATGGACAACAAGGTCCAAAGCGGCCTCGTTGGAGCGCCGATGGCCGAAAGCTCACTTACAGTTTGCGAGGCAACGTCGTATCCGGGATACCGCAGCGGCACAAAAATATTCATCGCAACATATTGCAGCGAAGAGAGAATTCCGCAGAAGAGTAAAATCTTTTTCATTGTCTATAGACTTGAGAGTTCATCACAAAGAAAAAAAAGTCCTTTACGACAAACAATGATCGCTATCATCAATTGACCTGATCATCGAACCCTGGAAGACCAAATTTTTTCTGTGTGAAAATGTCTCAGGAGAAAGGAGAACGGAAAGCAGTGTTTTACAGGAACATAACAGTCTGCAACAAGTTTTTTATGACTTTTTCGTCAACTTCATCCCGCATTTTGGACATACACCTGGTTTACTACTTGTTACCCCGGGATCCATCGGACAAGAATAAATTCCTACAGCCTCCGCCTTCATTTTTTCCTTTAACGAAAGATTCAATGCTTTGCCGCATTCGGGGCATTTACCCGGGACATGACTTGTGACATTAGCATGAACGGGGCAGGTATATGTCTTTGTAACTTGAGTTTTTAAGAGCTGTTTTCCGGAAAGGTCCAAATCCATCCCACAAATGGGACATTTGCCCGCCTTATCAGTTACAATATCAGGATGCATTGAGCATGTGAACAAACTAATGCGAGCAGTAGTATCCTGTTTACCCGCTTTTGTTTGTGCAAAAAGTGCAGCTGAAGTAATGAGCATGGCAACGGCTATCATTATTGTCTTCATAATAAAGTTTTAATTGTCCAGGAGTGCGCAACGTTTCTATCATGGTTTCGACCATTCTCGTTGTTGTCCATGTGAACGAAGTCTCTGAAACACTACGCCAGTCAGCATAAAGCTATCAGTATATTTTTTTTGCTAAGATGACTAATATCAGCCTTCAAAGTGATCCTTACCACAGGCCCTTGCTATTCACGATTCACGTTGCAAAAACCAAAACCGCTAATTTCCTAGCGGTGTTTGGTCTGACCTATGCAATCAGACCTGGATGGACGGTGTACTGCCAGGGCTGCGGCCAGTCTCATATCGTGAAGATGACAATGTTTGAAATCATTGTCGCCACATTCACGCTCACTGGATCCGAATCACATTTCGCGTTTTACGGATTCAGCTTTGAAAAAATTATACCGGCGGCAAATGCCTGCACCAGGCCGTAAATAAACCAGGTAATGATCATTTTAAATGATACATCGATGGCACTGAATGTAAGCCAGAGTATTGGAAGCAGGGCCACAATCCCATAGACCAATGCCACTTCAAGGGCACGCAACAGAACTCCTCCTTTCAGGATGCCTTTGTATCTTTCCCAAAACCATTTCAAAGCAACGGCCAGTATAAATGGGTGAACGTAAAAAGTCCAATCTGTTTCACCGGCTCTGCGGAATACCGGGCTGAAATACTCATCGGCAATTTTTGGAAAGAAATAAATGCCCGCGTACAACATGCCCAAACCAAGCACCAACATGGCAATTCCTGCTGTCAGCCAGGCGGTAAAAACTTTACTCATTTTTATAAGTTTTATAGTTAAAGATTTAGAAAACCATTTATTAAAAGATCTTCACAGTGCGTGGTCATCAGATGGCCCTGAAAAAAAGTTGAAAATTCACCTTTATCAGATCTTTGGTACGTATGAGACCAGCCAGTTTTCGCGGCGCTTTCAGGTTGAAGTCAGAAAAGGAAAAAATGTGGCTGCCATTCATTTGAATGCGATTGCCCGGCAAGGTTTTTATCGTGTAGTCTATTTCCACCCGCCTGATCAAACGCGCCAATCCTATTTCAACAATCCCTTTTACCGACTGGCTATTGCAATTGGCGGAAAATTGGTCAATGGTGAGAAAAACGATCTTCAGGTTTGGATTTTCATCAGCTTTTAATGCGGCTCTGAAATCGTCAGTAATAAACCTGTTGTGACAGTCGAAGCGCTTCACATCAACCAGTAAACAACTATTTGTGAAACTCAATTTCTTAATGTCATTGTTTTCTGTGTAGGCAAGGGTATCTGGTTTCAGGTATTCTGTTACATCACACTGAAAGTTATTAATGTTGGTTTCGCCCTGGATGTTTAAAGAACTATTCCTTTCGATCACCCATCTCGACTGGGAGCTGTTCCTAATATTCTTTCTTACAAACCCAACATTGAGTATGAACAAAGCACAGGTTATGACGAAAAGGATGCGCATAAAACAAGATGAAGGGTTTAAGAATTTGTTCGTTGTCTCCTTCGGAAAAAAGTCAGGCTGGAGACCAACCTGACTGTGTTCTTCGGTTCGGTGACTAAATCACCTGATTTTAGAAACCAACCACTGCTTCAATAACATATCCTCTGAATTTTCCACCGCTGCGATAATCTGCAAGAGGAAAATCTTTGTAGTGCTGATTTATAATTTCGCCTTTCAGCAGAATGTTCCTTGTTAAGAACCATCCACCGGCTACAGCAAAGCGATTCACAGTTACGTCGCCGGTATAAGTAATGGCAGGTGTATTTGCCAAACTTGCCTTTACTGAATTATAGCGCAGGCCAAGGAAAAGATTCTCGGTCTTACCGAATCTGTACACACCATCCACGCTGTATTGAGTGGCTTTTCTGTTGTCGGCTTCGGTTTTGGTTCTTCCCTTTGCATTTTCATACATACCAAAGAATTCAAAGCCATAGATCTTTGCAAAACTGTTTAGCATATAGGTACTCAATTTTTTGCTGAAGCCCGGATTGAATCGACCCGAGAATGCAACGGCAGTAGAAGCGGGGAGGGCACCGGGAGCTCCTTTTTCCATCACGTTTTGATAATTTGAACCGGTACGGTCACCACCAAATAGTGTCAATCCGCTGCCTGCAGCGCTTTTATTGAAATAATAGCTACCGCTGAAACGAAGCCTAACTTTATCGGTAATGTTTTTGTCATAAGCCAGTTTTCCATACAGAGAAGGTGATTTATGAGTATTGTCATCGGCCGCAGTCTTATAAGCTGAGTCAACATTGCCCTTGATCATGCCGCTGGTGAGACCAACCATTCCCAGTAAGCCATTTTTCTGAACATAGACTTCACCCCCGATTTCGGTAGCGAATTCATCCATGATATTGTTATCCATAAAAGGATTATACAGGGTTTGGCCACCGTCCGATCTGCGATAATGAGCGTCGCCATAGTTAATTTCCATGTGACCTATTTTTACTGTAGTCACTTTTGAAATTTCGTTCCAGAATTTTCCCTTGAAAGGAAATTTATCAATTTGAATAAATCCGCCTTTCACCCAGCTTTCATTATGATGACGGGCAGATAAATAACTGGTAACATTTAACCGGATACCTTCAGCAAGCTGAACATCCATAAATAGATTTGCCTGCGAGGTCATAAAGCCGGGAGTAAGAGGATACAAACGATTGGTGCCTGTTCCTTCGTTGTCTGTTGCCGCGTTGGAATGTTTCAGATTCTGGAATTGCTGCGTAAAGCCGGCACCAAAACGGACCCTGAGGCCGTCATATACGGCAGGATCTGGCTGTTTTGTCGTTTCAAAAACATTGATTCCTGTTTGGTCATAAGGTCTCCAGTACGACGGACGCATATAGGAGATCTTTTCTACCTGGCCAAAGCTGATCATAGGCAGGGCCAGTAGCAGTGCAAAAACCATTTTGCAAATGCGATTGTAATAATTATATCTCATAACATTTGTTTTTTTAGTTATTAATAAATTGGTTTTGTCTATTTTTTTATTTTTTGAGCGTGACATTGAATTTAACCGTGATCTCGTCGCCCGTTTTCATCGCACCGAACATGAAACTCGGAGGCTGTACATTGTATTCACTCATTTTTAATTTTAATTGTCCAGACGTTTGAACACTCATGTCGACGGGGTTTATCGTGGTAACCCCTGCAAGCCATACCTCTTTTGTAGTGCCGGAAATAGTGAGCCTTCCTTTTGCGCTGATCACATAACTATTGGCCCCGTTAGCACGAATATTTGCGTAACTGCTGTTGAAGCTTATTAAGGGAAACTTTTCTGTGTTCAGGGCTTTGTAAGCGTTTTTATCCATTCCCTTATGTTCACTTTTGAGGCTTTGGGCATCTACTGTAAATGCCAGGGATGATAGCCCTGTGATATTGACTCCGTCGAAATTGAATGAAACATCGCAGTCAGCTTTTTCTGAAGTCATATCCCAATCGTGGAAAGTCGACGTGCCTGCAACCGCAACCTTTGTATACGAAGCATGATATTTTACCTGGGCGTTTAAAACAACTGCCAATATTGTTGTCAGGCATGTTGTAAGTAGTAGTCGTTTCATATCAGTAAGTTTTTTTTTTGACGGGGTAAAAGTAGAAACGGCACTATGGCCATATGATGACTTCTGTCAAAGCAAATCATGAGAGTTATCAGCGCAGGCGTTGACTTCGACACAATAAAAGTGATAGCGCAGAAATCGCAACATCTCCGGCCAGTATTGATCCTTCGTCAGTACAAACCCGGAAAGGCAACCTTGATAAGAATCATTGTCTGAACGTCAGTAGGTCATCTTTATAAAATGTGGGCCCCGGTAATTTTGATTTGCAAAACAAAAAAATGTTACTGTCAATACAGAAAAATGGAACTATAGGCGAGGCACAGAATCGTTTTAGCAGCGTCTATCCCTTTTTAAAAATTGAGTTTTATAAAAATCTCGAACCGGGTTTTTCAAGAAAACATTTAACCCCGCTCAATACTTTTCAGTCAGCCGGATTAAAACATGAGGGTTCACTTGAAATCACTCCTGTGATGACCGTGGGCCAGCTTGAAAACGTGTTTGGAGAAAAGTTTGGACTGTCTGTCCAGGTATCCAGGAAGTCCGGTCCCGTATGGCTGGAAACAACCATGACAGACTCGTGGACCCTCCAGCAGCAAAATGAACATGGTCGTGAAATTTCCGGCGGCGGCAAAATAAAAATTGACCCAAGAGAAAATGACTATGAGCTGAACCGGGATGCAGGCCGCTAATAAAGCAGATTCTTCAATTTGTCAGGGTTCGTTACCGAGATCTTCCCTTCTTTTATCTCAATTAATTTTTCCGATTTAAAATCACTTAGCGTTCGTATCAATGATTCTGTGGCCGTACCTACATATTGAGCGATGTCTTCTCTCGAAATTTCAATAGGCTTGTTCTGACCGGTAGTATTGAACTTGCTATTGATATCAACCAAAGCCTTTGCCACTCTTTTTCGCAATGAGCTATAGGCCAGGTTCAGAAGGCGATTCTCTTTCTCCTTTACATTTTGAGTGATGATGCGAATGAATTTGGTGGCTACTGTAAGATCACCATAAATGAGGTGTTGAAAATCATCTTTTGGTATTTGAATGATCTCCGATTCTTCAAGCGCTATCGCCGTATCTTCATAATTATGATCTTCAATCAGGGCCGGGTAGCCGATGAAATCACCCTCGCTGTACAGGTCGGTAATGTATTCCTTCGCGTCCTCATTGCTCTTAAAGGCCTTCACTTTCCCGGACTTTATATAATATAAATAGCGTGGTCTTTTGCCTTCGGCATATACCACCTGTTTTTTGGAATAGACTTCCAAAGTATAATCGTCGAGGTTGAGCGGCAGCAATCCCGTCGCCCGAAGATCATTGGCCAACTCGCTGAGGCCCTTACCTGTCGGATTATATTTTTTATGAAGGATATCGTATTTCTTTAAACGGGACTCGATCGCGTTCATCAACTCCAGTTCTTCAAAAGGTTTGGTCACATAATCGTCGGCACCCATCTCCATTCCCCTGCGCAGGTCGCTGCGTTCGGCCTTCGCTGTTAAAAAAATCAAAGGAATATCTTCCGTTTCCGGATTTTTTCTAAGAAGATGCAGCACACCATAACCATCCAGTTCAGGCATCATAATGTCGCAAACGATCAGGTCCGGCTTAGCCTTGAGAGCCATCTCAATTCCTATTTTTCCGTTTTCAGCAGTCAGCGTTTTATAGCCGCCAAATGAAAGTATCTCAGCGGTGTTCTCGCGAATGGCTTCATGGTCATCAATGATCAAAATAGTTCTTTGTGTCATGTCGATGGTAATTAATATTGCAAATTGATAAAATGCTTTTCAAAAATACAGATTGTTCCTAATGATCAAAATCAATATCACTGCTGAATTTACTCATGTCCCGGCCCCGGGCACCCCGCTATTTTAGTTCCTTAAGTCTATGCCAGCGATTTCCGGAACAAAAATACGTTGTTATCACTGCGGAGAAGATTGCCTGACGGATAAGATCCGTTTTGAGGGCAGAATATTCTGTTGCGAAGGCTGTAAAATGGTTTACCACATCATTAATAAAAATGGCCTTTGTAATTACTACGATCTCAACGAAAACCCCGGTATCAGTCAACGCATAACGGTTCGCGGCGACAAATTTGCTTTTTTGGATGATCAGTCGATTCACCAGCAGCTGATCACCTTTCAAAATGACGAGCAAACTCATCTCACATTTTATTTACCGCAGATCCACTGCAGCTCCTGCCTTTACTTACTGGAAAATCTTTACAAACTCAGCCCGGGCATCATTTCAAGCAAGGTAAACTTCACGCGCAAAGAAGTGGAGATCGCGTACTTAAATCAAAAAACTTCTTTAAGAAAATCCGCAGAGCTGCTTGCCAGCATCGGGTACGAGCCATATGTCAGCCTGAACGATCTCAAAGAAAAGCGACCGTCGATCGATAAAAGCATGATCTACCAGTTAGGTGTCGCGGGCTTTTGCTTTGGGAACATTATGCTGATGAGTTTTCCCGAATATCTCGGTATTGATGCGGGTGAGGCAGGGTTGAGAACAATTTTCCGCTGGTCGAATTTTTTTCTTGCGATCCCTGTGCTCCTTTATTCGGCATTGCCTTTTTATCGATCGGCCTGGAAAAGTTTAAGACATAAATTCTTAAATATTGATGCCCCGATAGCCCTGGCCATCATCATCACGTTTATTCGCAGCGCCTACGAGGTAACATCCGCAAACGGCGGAGGGTATTTTGATTCGATGAGCGGGATCGTGTTCTTCATGCTGGCGGGTCGTTTGTTACAGGAAAAAACCTACCGGCAGCTATCATTTGAAAGAGATTACACATCTTATTTTCCAATCGCTGTATCTGTGCTGCAGGATGAAAAGGAAATCCCCACAAAACTCCCTGACATTAAAATGGGAGACACATTACTGATTCACCATGAAGAATTGATCCCCGCCGACGGAATTCTTACCCGCGGGAAGGCGTTCATTGATTACAGTTTCGTTACAGGTGAATCCTTGCCCGTGCTGAAAGACGTGGGCGAAATCGTTTATGCAGGAGGAAAACAAACCGGTGGAAATATCGAATTGCTTGTCGTAAAGGAGGTGACACAAAGTTATCTTACGAAGCTGTGGAGCCGCGACGAGTTCAAAGAAAATGGGGGAAACAAAAGCTTATCTTTTGTTCATGCCCTTGCGCGGTATTTTACTTATATCCTTTTTTCCCTGGTTATCATTACAGCTATTTATTGGTGGATAAACGATGTTTCGAAAATATGGACCGCGGTAACAGCTATGCTTATCATTGCCTGTCCCTGTGCCCTGCTGCTTTCCAATACATTTACTAACGGAAATGTATTGCGCATTTTAGGTCGCAACCATTTTTATTTGCGGAATGCACAGACCATTGAAAGCATAGCTGGTGCGGATCGCATAGTCTTTGATAAGACGGGCACGCTTACTTCAAGCCGTGAGCAGGACATCGTGTATGAAGGAAAGGCGATGACAAAAAACCAGCAGAAACAAATTGCCTCTTTGGCCGCTTGCTCTTCCCATCCGCTTTCAAGGGCATTGGCAAAACATATTGGCTGGGATATTCAGGTAGTGCCCGCCGGTTTCAGAGAAATAACCGGCATGGGTATAGAGGGGTTTGTACAAAATGTGCTCGTAAAATTAGGCTCGTATGAATTTGTGACCGGCTCAACCAACTCGCCCGACAGTACGGCTGTCTATGTAAGTTTTGACAATAGATTGAAAGGATGCTATCATTTCAAAAACCACTACCGCGAATCTGTTCCCTCACTTATCAAAAAATTAAGGGAGAATTACCGCCTTTCCGTTGTTTCAGGGGATAATAACACGGAAAGGGAGAACCTCGGGAAGTTGATCGGCAGAGATACTGAAATCTTATTTAACCAAAAACCGGAAGACAAGCTCCACTATATAAAGACATTACAAAAAAGAGGAAACAAGGTCATGATGATCGGTGATGGTTTGAATGACGCAGGTGCACTAAAGCAGAGTGATGTAGGCATTGCCTTGACGGAACAAGCCAATAATTTCACACCGGCGAGCGATGCTATTATTGAAGCCAACCAACTTTCAAAGCTCCCTCTTTTTATTTACCTGTGTAAGGCTAACCGGAATATCGTGGTTGCAAGTTTTGTTCTTTCGATTGTTTACAACGTCGTAGGGTTATTCTTTGCTGTACATGGCAACCTGTCTCCTTTGATCGCGGCCATCCTGATGCCAAGCAGTTCGCTAAGCATCTTGCTTCTCACTTTCGGAAGCAGCAATCTATTGGCTAAGTGGATGAAGCTGTAGGCTGTGAGTGATTCTGCACTTACCTGACGAAAGTCATCCCTTTACCTGACAAGGGTTAAACACTTCCCGGCCGCGGGAAAATACTTTTACGGCGGCCTTAAAAACCAAAAACATGAGTGTCATCATTGTGCTGTTAATTGCCAGCGTTTCCGTTGCTGCTATATTTCTTGGTGCTTTTTTGTGGAGCGTAAAGACCGGCCAATTTGAAGATGATTATTCACCGGCATCAAGAATCCTTTTTGAAGATACACCCTCCGCTTCCACCAAAACTTCGTGATTAAAAATAAGCCGATATGCAAGTAGAAAAATTTTATTACGACAACAAAATTGTAAAAGCATTTGGATATGCAACGGTGACTTTTGCCATTGTAGGCATGCTGGCGGGTTTATGGGTGGCGATCCAGTTTTACGCCCCTGCTGCCAGCCTGAATCTTGCACCCACTACGTTTGGGCGGTTGCGTCCCCTGCATACCAACGCAATCATTTTTGCCTTTGTCGGGAATTGCATTTTTACCGGCGTTTATTATTCGCTGCAGCGTCTTTGTAAGGCAAGGATGTTCAGCGATAGGCTAAGCTGGATTCACTTCTGGGGTTGGCAGGCCATCATTGCGGCGGCAGCGATTACATTGTTGCTGGGCTACACAACGGGTAAAGAATATGCAGAGTTAGAATGGCCCATTGATATCGCCATTACTATTGTTTGGGTGGTATTTGGCATTAACCTGTTTGGGACGATCATTAAGAGAAGAGAGAAACATTTATACGTTGCCATCTGGTTTTACATAGCCACATGGGTGACAGTGGCCATGCTGCACGTTGTAAATTCATTTGAGATCCCGGTAACGCTCTTCAAAAGTTACAGCTGGTATGCCGGCGTGCAGGACGCCCTGGTGCAATGGTGGTATGGGCATAATGCGGTCGCGTTCTTCCTTACTACTCCCATTCTTGGCTTGATGTATTATTTTTTGCCAAAGGCAGCAAACAGGCCGGTTTATTCTTACCGCCTCTCTATTATTCATTTTTGGGCTCTGATCTTTATCTACATATGGGCGGGACCTCACCATTTGCTTTACACTTCACTGCCTGACTGGGCACAGTCACTGGGAACCGTATTCTCGATTATGTTAATCGCTCCCAGCTGGGGTGGTATGCTGAATGGACTATTTACATTGCGGGGAGCCTGGGACAAGGTAAGGGAAGATCCTGTATTGAAATTTATGGTTGTCGCCATAACCTGTTATGGTATGGCAACTTTTGAAGGCCCTATGCTAAGCCTGAAAAGTGTAAATGCCATTTCTCATTTCACTGATTGGACCATAGCTCACGTGCATATTGGTGGCCTAGGCTGGAATGGTTTCATGGCCTTCGCCATGTTGTATTATCTCATTCCCAAAATGTGGGGAACAAAACTGAATTCAAAGAAACTGGCAACAAGTCATTTCTGGCTTGGTACTATCGGGATCATTTTATATGCCGTGCCGCTGTACTGGGCGGGTTTTACACAAAGCCTGATGTGGAAATCGTTTACACCGGAGGGACAATTGAAATTTCAATTCCTTGAAACGGTTACGAATATCATTCCCATGTACATCACCCGCAGTGTGGGGGGTGCCCTGTACCTGAGCGGTGCGCTGTTGATGGCCTACAATCTTTTCAAAACGATCAGGCAGGGAAAATTTGTGGCGAACGAGGAAGCGGAAGCCCCTCCATTGATGAAGCAGGCAAAACAAAAACGCGAATACTGGCACCGGTTGCTCGAGAGAAAACCTGTGACCATGTTAGTGCTGAGTTTAATAGTTGTCGCTATTGGTGGCATCATAGAACTGGTGCCTACGTTTTTGGTCAAATCGAACATACCCACCATTGCAAGTGTAAAGCCCTACACGCCACTTGAGCTACAGGGTCGCGACATTTATATCCGAGAAGGTTGTTACACCTGTCATTCGCAAATGATCCGCCCGTTCCGCGACGAAGTAGCGAGATATGGCGAATACTCAAAGGCCGGTGAGTTCGTGTATGACCATCCCTTCCAGTGGGGAAGCAAACGCACCGGGCCGGATTTAGCAAGAGAAGGTGGAAAGTATCCCGATAGCTGGCATTACAACCACATGTATGATCCCCGGTCGATGTCGCCGGGTTCCATCATGCCGCAATACGTGTGGCTCCTCGATAACAAACTGGATACTTCCTCAACGGCGGCGAAGGTACGCGCTATGCGAACGCTGGGGGTTCCCTATCCGGAGGGCTATGATAAGATTGCAAATATTGACCTGATGAAACAGGCTGATTCAATAGCAACCAATTTGAAAAAAGATAAAATAGAAACGCCGGGTAACGTGGAGATCATAGCATTGATCGCTTACCTGCAAAGAATCGGAAAAGATATAAAGGCGGAACCGAAGCAGCAGACAGCTCTCAAATAAGGAATCATAGGTTCCGCAGTGAAGAAAGATAGAGATGTCCGGGATGAAAATAATCGTTGATAATAAAAAATAAACCATGAAGTTTATACACTACATAGAAAAAGTAAGCGGAGTAGATATCTATGGTTTGATATCGCTACTCATTTTCGTTTTGTTTTTTACCGTAATGCTTACCTGGGTCTTCCGGGCGGATAAGAAAAAAATAAAAGAGATCAGCGAGATCCCCTTACACTAACCTTAAAAACCGAAATATGTTTTTAGCCACAAAATCTTTAAAAAAGCAATTAGCGACACTAATTGTTTTGTCATTATCGCAGCCGGTTTGGGCCGCAGGCCCACCGGCGGCAAATCCTCTTTACAATCCTTTGGCCATTCTACTGATCTGTGTAATGATCATTTTATTGATCGCTATAGGCATATTGGGAAGCATATTAACTGGATCAGGTGATGCCATGATGTTGAGAGAGAAGAAAAAGAAAGAACAGGAAAAAAAATCTGTTGTAAGCCAGGCGGCGGCCATATTCATAGGCTGTATGCTGATATGTCCCGCCATGTTTGCGCAGGATAAAACAGGCGGTAACGCGATCCAGGTTGTGAGTGGTATCGGTGGTCTCTCCCCATTTGTTTTTTATTTAATGGTAAGTATTATATTTCTTGAGTTGCTCGTAATATTGGTGTTACTCATCAATGTTCGCCTATTGTTGAAATCACAAAGAGAAAAAGGGGTAGTCCCTGAAGTGAAAACAGCACGTGCGGGGGCGCCATCGATTTCCTGGTGGAACCGTTTCAATAAATTAAGGCCTATTGAACAGGAAGCGGATCTTGATCTCGGGCATGATTATGATGGGATACGGGAGTTGAACAACAAGCTTCCGCCATGGTGGATCTATGGTTTTTACGTAACCATTGTCTTTGCCGCTATTTATTTATGGAGATACCATGTTTCGCATACGGCGCCTCTAAGCAAAGAGGAATACGAGATAGCTGTACAAAAAGCGGATCAAAAAATAAAAGGGTACCTAAAGCAGAAAGGCGATGTGGTAGATGAAAATACAGTGACCATGCTGGGGGCAGCCGACATTACTGAAGGAAAAAGAATCTTCCAGAGCTCCTGCATAGCTTGTCACAACGAAGGAGGTGCCGGAAATGTAGGTCCTAATCTAACTGATGATTATTGGCTCCACGGTGGAGATATCAGGAGTATTTTCAAAACAATCAAGTATGGATTTAACGCGATGCCGACCTGGCAAAATGCCTACTCGAATAAACAAATTGCCCAATTAACGAGCTACGTAAAATCGTTACATGGTACAAATCCGCCCAATGCAAAAGCAGCGCAAGGCGAATTGTACAAAGAAGAAGTCGTTACTCCGAAGTCAAATGCCGACTCATCGGCCTCAAAAAAAGATAACAAAGTAGCTGCGAATTAAAAAACTCAGTGAGAGGAGATCAATGGACACGGGCGGCCCCATATCGACAAGAGACAATATCCAGGGAGAATCTTTCCGTGATCGAATGGCTACCATAGATGAAAAAGGAAAGAGAAATTGGGTCTATGCACAACGGCCGAACGGAAAGTTTTACAGTATCCGCAGCTATGTAAGCTGGGTATTCTTCGTCATTTTTTTTAGCCTTCCTTTTGTGAATGTGAATGGCAGGCCTCTGTTCCTGTTCAATATACCGGAAGCAAAATTTATCATCTTCGGTCACGTTTTCTGGCCCCAGGATTTTTTCATTTTCGGGTTAACAATGATCACTTTTATTGTGTTCATTATATTATTTACTGCTGCCTTTGGTCGCTTGTTTTGTGGCTGGGTCTGCCCCCAAACGATCTTTATGGAAATGCTCTTTCGCAAATTGGAGTATTTGATTGAGGGTGATGCAGCCGCACAAAAAATTCTGAAAAGATCTGCCTGGACAACTAACAAAATATTTAAAAAGACGTCCAAACACGTTGCTTTTTTCCTGCTCTCTTTTGTGATCGCTAATTTTTTTCTTTCTTATATTATCGGGATAAATCAATTGGAAAAAATCATCAGCGAGCCAATTTCTGAGCACCTGGGCGGACTCACTTCAATCCTTATATTCTCAGGAGTTTTTTACGGCGTCTACGCGTTTTTCCGGGAACAGGCTTGTACCGTGGTCTGTCCCTACGGCCGTTTGCAGGGTGTGCTTCTTGATCGCAATTCCATGATCGTAGCATATGATTACAAACGCGGCGAACCGAGAGGAAAATTTAAAAAGAACCCGGCAGGAGAGACCGGCGATTGCATCGATTGCTTTCAATGTGTCAAGGTTTGCCCCACCAGCATTGATATTCGAAATGGCACCCAGATGGAATGCGTTGGATGCACGGCCTGTATTGATGCATGTGATAAAATGATGAAAGGCGTGAACAGGCCGGCGGGTCTCATCCGTTATGCCTCGGAAAATGGGATCGCAAATGGTGAAAAACTGCGCTACACAGGGCGAATGAAATTTTACACGACACTGCTGATTTTACTGACCGGCTTGCTCACGATTTTATTGCTTAGCCGCAAAGATGTTGACGGAACAGTAATTCGTACAGCGGGAATGCTTTACCAGGAATGTGGTACAGACAGCGTTTCTAATCTCTACAACATTAAAATAATCAACAAAACAATCGCGGATATCCCACTGACAATAAGATTGGAGAGTACACCAGGAAGAATTATCGAAGCTGAAGGAAGATCGATTTCCGTTCCAAAAGAAGGACAAGGCAAAGGATCTTTTTTTATTGTACTGCCCAACAATATCATTACCGAACGAAAATTGAAATTGAAGCTGGGTCTGTATGAGGGCAATAAGCGGATAACAACACTGAAAACAAATTTCATGGGCCCTATTTATCGTCCCGGCCAGGGAGGAAAACCGACTGGGAAAGGGAATGAACACTAAATAACAACCATTAAATTCTTTATATGAATTGGGGACAAAAATTAATGCTTGTATTTGTCGTATTCGCGGCGGGCATGATTTATCTCGCTTACCGTTGCATGCACATCAATAGCGATCTTGTGTCCAAAGAATATTATAAGGACGAGCTCAGATACCAGGATGTGATCGACGGTACCAGGAGTGCCAATGCGTTAAACGGAAAAATTCGGCTTATTCAACAGGATGAGCGGATTATTGTACAGTTACCCGCGGAAATGAAAAATGAAAGGGTTTCCGGAAATATCTGGTTCTACTGCGCTGCCAATGCAAAGAATGACAGGCATATTTCCATCAAATTGGACACAGAAGCCTCTCAACTGATAAACAAGAAAATGCTATCGCCGGGGAACTATACGGTGAAATTTGACTGGACCGGCAATAACAAACACTACTATTGGGAGCAACCATTGAGTATTTTATAATGCCCTGGCAATTTATCATAGGAGGATTTACGCTTGGCCTTATAGGCAGCTTACATTGCGTAGGCATGTGCGGGCCCCTGTCATTTGCCTTGCCCCTCCAATATTTACACAGAACGCAAAGGATAGCGGCCATTTTTCTTTACCAGGTTGGCCGGGTAGTTACCTACTCAGCGCTCGGTTTGGTCTTTGGACTGGCAGGGAGAAGAGTTTATCTATCGGGTTTTCAGCAATGGTTCTCTATTAGCATGGGAGCCTTGATGTTTTTTTTAATAGTTCAATATTGGTTATTCCGGAAAAGAACCAAACTCAATTTTCTGAGCAAGTTTTATTTCGCTGTACAAAAACTGATGATAAGAATCTTAAAGATAAAGGGAACGATTCCCTTTTTATTTTTTGGAATGGCAAATGGGTTTCTTCCATGCGGAATGGTGTATGTGGCGGTGGCGGGAGCATTGGTTACCAGGGAACTTCAGCACAGTGTGTTATTCATGTCGATGTTTGGATTCGGCACAATGCCCGCCATGATTGCCGTGAGTTATTCAAGGCAATTCTTCAGCCTGGAGATCAGGAACTCATTTCGCAAACTTGTTCCCATTTTGATTTGCCTCATGGCTGCTATTTTGATCTTAAGAGGGATGAATCTGGGGATCCCTTTTATAAGCCCGGCCCTGCAGCCTGTTTCACAAACTGCACTTAGCTGTCATTGAGAAAGCAATGAAAATGATCAAGGCTAAATGACTTATAAGACGTCAAGCTCGTCCTTCTCCTTATCCAGGTAACCCCATTCTTCTTTTTCGCCCAATTCTTTCCCTTTGTAGACGCCGGAATGAATCACTGAATAGGTTACCCATAACAGCAAAAAAGGAGAAATACCAAAAACAAAATAAACAAACGACAGGAAAATATTGAAATTGATAAATATGCAATAGGCGAGCAGAATCAGTGAAACTGTGGCGACGGCGAAGAACGGTTTTTTTAACATGATGAGCTTTTAAGGTGTAAGAGGTAAATCAGCAGTTACACTTCATTCTCTTTTAATTCCGGCAATGTAAAATTAACGGTAGTTCCCTTCTCTAACTTACTCGTCAGCCAAATGCTTCCCTTTAAAAGATCAAGATATCTTTTCACAATTGGCAGGCCGAGGCCAGTTCCCTGGATATTCGTTACGTTGCCTCCCCTGTAGAAAGTGGTGAATAAATGATCCTGGTCCTCTTCAGAAATGCCAAGTCCTTCGTCTTCGACTGTTATCTTGAGCTGATTATTTTCATTTTCTGAATTCAACCATATGTCTTTTTCTTCGGGAGAAAACTTTATGGCATTGGATAACAAATTTATCAGGATATTTTTCAGCAGCCTTTTGTCCGTAGTAAATGCTTCTTCGCCCCGGTGTTTGAAATGAATGCGTTGCCCTTTTCTCTGCATGGTTTTCATTTCTTCAATAATATCCTCAATAAAGTCTTTCACCGTGAAAGAAGACACGTGAACGGTAACCTTTCCCTCCTCGAGTTTGCCAAGTGAAAGAAAATCCTCGAGCAGCCCGTTAAGATGATTTACCGATTCCGTGATCCTGCGAATGTGCTTTTCTCTTTTTTCATTTTCTTCAGTTGTTGGATATTTCGTCACCAGTGTCGCTGAGGAGAGAATGGTGCTCAAGGGTGTCCGAAACTCATGCGAAGCCATGGAAACAAACCGGCTTTTTATCTCATTCAATTGCTTTTCTTTATCCAGGGCTTCGCTCAATTCCAGTTGCGATTCCTCCAGTTTCTGCAATGCTTCTTTCAGAATCAGGGTTCGCTCTTCCACTTTTGCTTCAAGCTGCGCATTCAACTTCCTCATATCACTGGTCATTTTTTCCAATTCCTGCTTCTGCATCTTTATATTGTTCTCTATTTTCTTTCGCTCCGTGATATCGACTATAAAGGCAATCACGAAAAGCTCTTCTGATCTCCGGTAAAAGCTGAGACTCACTTCAACGGGCATGTCGGAGCCATCCTTGCGCCTTGCATTCAGGTCGCGGTTATGGCCCATTACGCGGTTCTGAGGATTTTGATAAAAGCCCGCCCGCAAATCCTTGTGATTGGGCCTGTATCGCTGGGGAATTAAAACTTCTATCGGATGGCCAATGAGTTCCTCGCTGTGGTATCCGAACATTCTTTGAGCGGCGGGGTTTACCAGTACGATCTCGCCTGTTCCATTTGTAAGAATAATTCCTTCTGTGGCATTTTCAAAAAGAGAAGTGAGATGAGTCGCATCAATAGTCATTTGATCCGTTTCGATGGCTCAAATTAATAAAATCGGCGGATGTGATAAAAAATTCAGCAGTGGATAAGATCACCGGTAACTCTCTTGCCTCGCAAGTAGCTCCTTTTCCATGGAAATGGCCTTTGGAAAAAGAATATTGTTTTCAAGGAACATGTGCTGAACAAGATCATTGTCTATCTCCCGCAATTTCATAAAGGCCACTTTGTGATTTACACAGGCTCTTTCCGGCAACGTGTAATGATCCGTGAGATTTCGCATTTCATGAAGAATCTTGCTTACAGTCGCATCTTCGTGATGCATCACACTTTCTACTGGCTTTCGGAGTGTGCGCACCAGCAGCCCGGCATAGGATTCTTTATTGTGATAGGCATGGGTCAGCTGCCGGATGTATGGAAAAATAATTTGTTCTTCGTGAAGCAAATGCGGGAGCATCTCGGTTATCAGATCATTCACCGATCCGGATAATCGGGCCAGGGAGGGAATTTTCTTTTGATGTGCGTCCACAAAACGTGCGAGGTACACCTGCGCCAGCGGCAGGGCATTTTTTAAATACTCGTGATGAACATGAATGATATATTCGGTCAGAAAATCCACGTCCCATTTGTCAAAGTCTAAGGTCGGCGGAAGGCAGATCGTTCGTCTGCTGTCTTCCAATTCTTTTCTTACAATTAGGACATCCAGCTGCCGCGACTCACAAACTGTTTCGAGTGGTACCCTGCTTCCGCAGCAAAAATCGATTCCATATTTGTGAAAAACATCTGCCGTACGGTAATCATTGCCTACAATATCTGCCACGGAAAGCTGTTCTATTCTCTTTGAATTCATCGGCTCCATAAAGTAATCATTCATGATGACAGAAATATGCAGGCAAATTAAAGGCTTTACTGTTCCTGGTTTGCTGATCCCGATCAGCTTATTAAGGAGTTGAGCGTATTTATTTCAACTGGCGGCAATGCTTCTGATGAAATCAGACTTGTCGTCACCTAAAAGGCTGCCGATCCGTGTATTTGCAAATGATTCGAGGAGGTCCGTTCTATAGCTGTGTATTTCCCGGTGTAGAGGGCAGGGATATTCCGGGTTGCACCGGTTAAACCTCAGCACACAGCCTTCAAATTGCCCAAGTCCATCAATAGCTTCGATGAGTGCAAGCAGGGAAGTGTCGAGCGTTTTATTGTTTAATGAAAATCCGCCATTGGGACCTTTCACGGAATTCAAAATGCCCTTCTTGGCAACTCTATTCATGATCTTGCCTAAAAAATGTCGCGGCACGGCCAGTTTCTTAGCCATCTCATCAATTCGGATCTTTCTTTTTTCATCGCCCATCATTGCCACGTACAAAACACCTCGCAGGGCATAGGCAAACGATTTTGAAAATATCATACAAAGGGGATTATATGGCCCAAAATATTCGACCTTGCCGTACACGGGACTGATATGAATCATCCATGGATATGAGATTTGTCATGATTAAAAAATCGTTTGTTACCAGCGGCATAAATCCTGGTCAAGGGGCGATGCAAAGAGTATCAGCGAAGCAATCTATTCTACAACTGAACTCACTACCGGAACGGTTATCACCGGGTCATTGTTGATCGAAGTCCCAATTTTAGTTATTGCAAAGAATCATTTGTGCAATTGATTTAAATCAGTCATTTGCGACCTGGCAGTCCATTCTTTTGCATTTAAAGGAGATTTGTTATGAATGCGAAGAATTTTTTGGCGCTCGACTACAGCAACCAGTTGAAGACGATCAACAGGTCGGGCAAATTGAAATTATCTATTATTGCTAATGACCACCAGATCACTGTTTACAAGGTAAATGACTTTTATGTCGAATTAAAAAGGAGCATAAAAGAGCTTTTCTTTGAAAAGATAACACCGATGTATTACGATGATCTTCCCCTCCGGTACAAAGAGGCTTGCAAAAGGAGATTTTGGTTTTAATAAAATCAAGTTCCCTCACCATGTCCCGCCTGCCAGCTTGTTATGCGAACGCCCTGATAAATATCATTGTTAGAAGTGATGTTGCTCATATTTCAATAGAGGTTGAGCAAATATTTTTAGGGTCACTTAAATGACTCAATTGTCTTTTTTAATTATCTACTAAACCTTTTTTATGTGCCGCAAACTATTCTTTTTGATCGCTATTATTTCATTTGCCGCCTTTCTTATCTCATCGTGCGGGAGTGAGGGGGTGCAAAAAGATGAAAAGCCTGTCGACGTGCAGGACCTGACGAACAATAAGGCTGAAACCCGTGGTCCGGAAGTTAAGGAAAGTGATATCCAGATCACGCATCCGCTGAACAATGATTGGGTGGTTGCTGGCAAAGCCATTTACGAATTAAAGTGTCAACCATGTCACAAACTAACCGAGGAAAAGCTGGTTGGGCCTGGCTGGAAAGGTGTGACCCAAAGAAGGGAGCCCGTTTGGATCATGAATATGATCACTAATACAGAGATGATGCTGGATAAGGATCCGGAGGCGCAAAAACTTCTTGAATTGTGTATGGTGCGCATGCCTAATCAGAATCTTTCCCTTGAAGAGGCAAGAAAGGTTCTGGAATTTCAGCGAAAGAACGACGGAGAAAAATGAGCTCAATAAACAAATGAAAAAAACATTTCTAACGCATAAATAAATTATATGAAACTTTTCTTTTCAAAATCTTTATTAGTTGCAATGATGATAGCAGCTATATGGATAATCGGCTGCAAGCCTCGCGGTGCTCAATCTGCCGTGAGTGGTGATGCTGCTCAAAAAACTTATGTGGCTCCCGGCAAGTACGACGAGTTCTATGATTTTGTTTCCGGTGGCTTTAGCGGGCAAATGAGTGTTTATGGCCTTCCCTCAGGTCGCTTGTTCCGCGTGATCCCGGTTTTTTCTGTCGATCCGGAAAAAGGATATGGATATAGCGAGGAAACAAAAGCCATGTTGAATACCTCACATGGTTATGTTCCGTGGGACGATCTTCACCACATCGCACTATCGGAAACAAATGGCATCCAGGATGGCCGATGGGTTTTTGGGAATGGCAACAATACGCCGCGAATCGCTCGCATTGATCTCAAAACATTCCGTACAGCAGAAATCATTGAAATACCGAACAGTGCCGGTAACCACTCTTCACCTTTCATTACTGAAAATTCGGAATATGTTGTCGCCGGTACACGCTTCAGCGTGCCCCTTGACAATACCAGCGGAGACGTACCTATTAATACTTATAAACAAAATTTCAAAGGCACTGTAAGTTTCATTCATATTGATACTTCAGGCCGTATGAATATTGCCTTCCAGATTCAAACCCCGGGAATAAATTTTGATTTGGCAAGAGCAGGTAAAGGAAAGTCTCACGGCTGGGTTTTCTTCAGTTGTTATAATTCTGAAAAAGCCTTTACACTGCTGGAGCAAAATGCCAGCCAGAAAGACAAGGATTTTATTATGTGTGTAAACTGGAAAAAGGCTGAAGAATATGTAAAGGCAGGCAAGGCACAAAAAAGAGCCGTTGCCTATGCTCATAATACTTATGATGAAAATAAGCACATGGCAACTTCTGAAATAGAAAAAGAAGTGCTGGTACTGGATCCCAAAGATTGTCCCGATATGGTTTATTTTATGCCTTGTCCAAAATCTCCGCACGGATGTGATACTGATCCCAGCGGTGAATACATTGTAGGAAGCGGAAAACTGGCGGCGGTTATTCCCGTCTTTTCCTTCACAAAAATTCAGAAGGCCATTGCTGATAAAAACTTTGATGGTGACTATGATGGCATTCCCGTTTTGAAATATGAAGCAGTACTGCATGGTGAAGTTCAGAAACCAGGCCTGGGGCCTTTACACACTGAGTTCGATGCAAACGGAAATGCGTACACCTCTTTTTTTGTATCATCGGAGATTGTTAAATGGAGACTGTCTGACCTGAAGGTTTTGGACCGCGTTCCGACCTATTACAGCGTAGGCCATTTATCCGTACCTGGCGGTCCCACGAGGAAACCCTGGGGAAAATATGTGATCGCTTATAACAAGATCACAAAAGACCGCTACTTGCCTACAGGACCTGAACTGGCTCAAAGCGCACAGTTGTATGACATCAGCGGCGATAAAATGAAATTGATTCTTGATTTTCCTACCATTGGTGAACCACATTATGCGGAAGCGATCCCTGCTGACCTGATCATGAAAAATTCACAAAAGATCTACAAGATAGAAGACAACCAAAATCCGTGGGCCACAAAAGGCGACAAGAATGCGAGGGTTGAACGGAAAGGGAATGAAGTGCATGTATATATCACCGCTATCCGTTCACACTTTAACCCGGATAATATTGAAGGAGTTAAATTGGGTGATGTTGTTTATTTCCATGTCACAAATCTTGAACAGGATTGGGATATCCCTCATGGTTTTGCCGTGAAGGGCGCCAATAATGCTGAGCTGCTTATTATGCCTGGCGAAACGCAAACACTCTCATGGAAACCAGACCGTGTGGGAGTATTTCCTATCTATTGTACTGATTTCTGTTCAGCACTCCACCAGGAAATGCAGGGGTACATACGCGTCAGCGCGGCAGGTTCCAATGTGCCGATCACATTTAGTACAGGCAAAAATGAACCGGGCCCGATAGCGGAAAACAAATAATATAACCTTCATCATAGCTCCTTGTCTTTTACCGGGAGCTATGATGTGTAAAGTCAAAATGTATGAAAAAGACATTGCAGTTAATACCACTGTTAGCGATTGTAATTTTCATTTCATGTAACAATAACAAACCTACGACGACTGTGGCCTCATCCACGGAGGTAAATAAAGATGCAGGGCAAGCGAATGTGAATGAGGATGCTTCCATGAAAAATATTGTAAAAGTGGCGGTCGGCTCCCCAGACCATACCACTTTGGTGACCGCATTAAAACAGGCAGAGCTGGTGGATGTGCTGGCCAACCCGGGCCCGTTTACTGTATTTGCGCCTACCAATACCGCCTTCGACAAATTGCCAAAAGGAACCTTGGATGAATTGATGAAACCAGAAAAAAAGACTGACCTGCAAAATATTTTACAATATCATGTTACGACCTCTTCACTGAAGGCAGACTATTTTCAAGACGGACAAACTATTGGAATGGTCAATGGAGATCACATTACCGTGAACGTAAAAGATGGCAAAATAATTCTAAATAATTCGGCAACAATTGTTGCATCCGTGCAGGCGTCTAACGGCATGGTCCACATCGTCGATGGCGTATTGTTGCCGCCTGTAAAAAAATAAAAACATTCAATTATGAAATTATTAAGACTTCGTGCAAGCTTCGTCATCTTCCTGCTATTCTTCGGAATCTCTTTGCTGGAAGCATTTCGGACGCACAACTGGATAAATGTGGCTTTCTGGATAGCGATTGCAATCATGTTCCTGGTAGCGGACAATTTAAAAGATGAAAACAAAAAAATGCAGGATCAATAAGCAATCATTGATCCTGTATATCAAAAAACAAAAGGCAAAAAGGCGACTATGAAACATGATCTTACTATCACATCAAGAATCCTTGTGGCATTTGCCTCGGGTGCACTGGTTGCTGTTTTCTTTTTGCCAGTATGGCGAATTGACCTCTTTGCTCCTCAATACCCGGAAGGCCTGACCATGTTTATCTGGATCAACAATATTACCGGCCAGGTGGATATCATCAATGGTCTGAATCATTATATCGGGATGAAGCATATCAGTGTAGCAATGTTTCCTGAGTTCAAATACCTGCCATATGTAGTTGGCTTCTTTATGCTGTTGGGTATGACCGTTGCCATTACCGGAAGAAGAAGATTTCTATTTTACTACCTGGTCCTTACTGTGATCGGGGGCGCTGCCGCTATGATAGACTTTTATAAATGGGGATATAATTACGGACACAATCTTGATCCCGCTGCACCCATACAGGTTCCCGGGTTATCGTACCAGCCGCCGTTGTTCGGTCACAAGAGACTGCTGAATTTCGATGCCTATTCGTTTCCTGATGTAGGAGGATGGATCGTGATGGCGGCCGGAGCCCTGGCCTTTGCCGTGTGGTTTATGGAATGGTATCATCAACGAAAAGCCTCAAAAAAAATAAGACTGATTCCGAAGGTGTCCGTGGCGGCAGGCTTGTTCCTGTTCTTTATTTCTTCGTGCACTACCAAACCACAGCCGTTTAATTATGGGAGGGATGTTTGCGACAATTGCAAGATGACGCTGATCGATCCAAAGTTCGGAGGCGAAATAATCACTAAAAAAGGAAAGTCCTACAAATTTGATGATGTCGTTTGCATGGTCCACTTCCTGAAATCAGGCGCCATAAAGGAAAATGAAATTTCACAAAAGGTTGTTATCAATTTTCAAAAACAAAATGCTTTTATCGAGGCAGGTGAAGCGACGTATTTACTAAGCCCACAATTGAAGACTCCCATGGGTGGAAATGCAGCCGCCTTTGTTTCACAACAAGAAGCGGAAAAAATAAAAATAACTGATCCGGGTGAAATCATGAATTGGAAAGAGGTGTCCGAGAAATTGAACTGAAAGAAACCATGAAGCCATTGGTGACGATACTATCCCTGCTCATTTTCTTTTTTGCTTCCGCAAAAGAAATCGTCGTCGGTGTCAACCAGTCCATTACCAGCCTGAAAAAAGCAGTTTCCATTGCCAGGGACAGGGACACGATCCTATTAAATGCCGGAATCTATAAAGAAGGCAACATCATTATCACGCGGCCGGTAACAATCCTGGGGAATGGAAATCCCGTGTTAGATGGCGAAAACAGGTATGAAATCTTCACCATCAGCGGGAAAAATATTACGATCAAGGGGATCATCTTCCGGAACTCGGGCTATTCAGCGATGAATGATTACGCATCTATTAAAGTAATCGATGCCTCGAACATCACGATTGAAAACAATACGATCGTCAATGCATATTTTGCGATCCACGTTTCGAATACAGCTTACATTATTCTTCACCACAATAATATCGCGGGTTCTCCACGTTCGGAACAGTTAACCGGCAATGGCATTCACCTGTGGAAATCAAATCATGCCCTGATCGACGGCAATCACATACAGGGTCATCGTGACGGTATCTACTTTGAATTCGTTTCCCTGTCCACGGTGCAAAATAACCTAAGTGAGAATAACATTCGCTACGGAATTCATTTCATGTTTTCGAATGACGACGTGTATTTCAACAACACTTTCAAAAGGAATGGGGCCGGGGTAGCGGTGATGTATTCGAAGAAGGTAAATATGGAGTGGAATCATTTTGAACAAAATTGGGGAGCATCGTCCTATGGCATTTTGTTAAAAGATATCTCTGACAGTTATATTCAGCATAATACTTTTTTCAAAAATTCTGTTGCGCTTCATCTCGAAGGCACAAGCCGCCTCGAAGTACAGGAAAATATTTTTAAGGAGAATGGCTGGGCCATTAAGGTCCAGGCGAGCTGCGAGGACAATAATTTCCACCATAACAATTTTATGAGCAACAGCTTTGATGTAGGAACCAATGGCACCATGATGCTGAATAAATTTTATAATAACTACTGGGATAAGTATGAGGGCTATGATATGAACAAGGATGGCACCGGGGATGTTCCCTATCATCCCGTAAGCATGTATTCAATGATCGTGGAAGAGAATCCCAATTCCCTGATACTGCTGAGAAGTTTTATGGTAGGCCTGCTGGATAAGGCTGAAAAAGCAATCCCCAGCCTGACGCCTGAAAACCTGGTTGACGACAAGCCGATGATAAAACCAAATAAATTATGATCAGGATTGAACATATCAATAAACAGTTTAAAAAATTGAAGGCGATTGACGATGTATCTGCGCAATTTGACAAGGGCCAGGTAGTTTCATTGATCGGCCCGAATGGCTCAGGGAAAACAACCCTGATCAAGTGCATCCTAGGTATGGTTAAACCAGGGAGCGGGAAAATTTTTGTAGATGGTCAGTTCGTTAACGGAGATCCGTCCTACCGCACAAAAATTGGCTACATGCCGCAAATCGGCCGCTATCCGGATAACATGAAGGTGGGACAATTATTCAGCATGATGAAAAACATACGGAATGCAGACGGTGATCAACTGGACAATGACCTGATCGTAAAATTCAATCTCGTTTCCATATTTGACAAGCCGATGAGAACCCTGAGCGGCGGAACAAGACAGAAAGTAAGCGCTGCGCTGGCGTTTTATTTCCATCCTGATATTTTGATCCTGGATGAACCGACAGCGGGGCTGGATCCGCTTTCCGCGGAAATGCTGAAAGAAAAGATCATTGCAGAGAAAAAAAGAAACAAATTGATCCTCATCACTTCTCACGTATTAAGTGAACTGGACGAGCTTACCACACACGTGATGTACCTGCAGGAGGGAAAATTACAATTCTTTAAGAGCATTGACAGGCTTCTTGAAGAAACCGGGGAATTGAAATTGGGAAAAGCAATTGCACAAATCATGAAACAGGAAATGAGTGCCGACTGGGTAAATGAACTATTTGCAACCAAAAATCCAGCGTTATGATGAAACTATCCAAATATGTATTGTATGATATCCTGCGGAACAAAGTGATCGCCGCTTATACGATATTCTTATTTGTCATTGCAATGAGCCTGTTCCGCCTGGAAGAGAATAATGGTAAGGCTATGTTAAGTCTGTTGAACATTGTACTGATCGTAGTGCCCCTGATCAGTATGATCTTTGCCACCATTCACTATTATAATTCCTATGAGTTTATCGAACTCATGCTGGCCCAGCCGATGAGTCGCACAAAGATCCTCCTGAGCGAATATAGTGGTGTGGCTCTTTCATTGGTCACTGCCTTCCTGATTGGAGTGGGGATACCTGTTGTTGTCTTTTCACCGGACGCTACGGGTTTTGCAATGATCTTTGCGGGAACCTTGTTAACCCTGGTATTTACCTCCATTGCCTTCTGGGCCTCCGTAAAAGCAAAGGATAAAGCAAGAGGGATTGGATTCGCCCTATTGCTCTGGTTTTATTTTTCTCTCATCTACGATGGATTGATCTTGCTGATCCTTTTCTCCTTCAGCGATTATCCCTTGGAAAAGCTAACACTGGTGTTGTCAGCGCTAAATCCCATCGACCTCGGGCGAATTTTCATCATGCTGAAAATGGATGTGAGCGCATTGATGGGTTATACCGGCGCCCTGTACCAGGATTTCTTTGGAAGTGTTGCCGGAATTTTATTTGCGATTGCCGTAATGTTATTATGGACAATTGTTCCCTTGGTCAGCGCCATTCATACATTCAAAAAGAAAGATCTCTGATCACTTAAAAGAATATACTATGACGAATGAATTATTAGCTAAAACGCTGGCTCAGATTGTAAATGAAAATCACCACGCAGCCCGCATTTTTGAGAAGCACGATCTGGATTTTTGTTGCCAGGGAAAACGGTCCCTGCAAAGCGCCTGTTCAGAACGAAATTTAGATCCACATCTCGTGGCCGCCGAAATCAGAAGTGTCACCAACGACAAAATCCCCGCTGAAAAAGACTTTACAAAGTTGTCCCTCACGGAACTGACGGATTACATTGTATTGACACACCATTCTTATGCTAAAAGAGAATTACCTCAAATTTTCGCTTACTTGCAGAAGGTTGCCTCTAAACATGGAGAACGCCATCCTGAACTGTACCGCATTCTTGAAAATTTTGTGCAACTAAAAGCTGAAATGGAAATGCACATGGCGAAAGAGGAACTCATTCTTTTTCCAAAAATGAGAGAACTAGAAAACCCGGTGCAATTCTTCTCGGGCGCCGGATCCCATATCCAGGCTCCCGTCGCGGTCATGGAAGAGGAACACGAACATGCCGGAAACTTGTTAAAAGAAATTCGCCTGCTTTCAAAAAATTATGAACCACCAGCAGGCGCATGCACTACGTACCGGTTAAGCTTTGCGGCCTTACGGGCATTTGAAGCCGACCTTCACCAACACGTTCACCTGGAAAACAATGTCCTTTTTCCGAAAGCCCTTGAACTTTGGGATAGCAAAAATTCTTGTTCTCATTGTTCACTAAATCCTTAAAACCTGCCTTTATATCATAAATCTCTGCGTGAAAAAGATCGTTATAGTTTTTTGCCGTGGCAGTCTTTTATATCACCCGGGGCTGTGATATTGGCGGATGTGGAGTCAGTAACTTCAACCCACACATGTTTCCTCATCTTGCTCAAAAATTTATCAGCATCGGCTATGCATACGGCCCAATCAAACGCCGGCGCACGATGACCTCGGAAATGACCTAAAGCAAGACTATCGCTTTGGGGATCGCCTTTTAACCGTTGTGCAGGTAAAATATATTGACGACGCGGGAGCTATTTCACTCATTGCCAATTTTGGAAATCGTCGTTGAAAATATGGGTAAGGATAACCGCGGTAATTTGATGAGTGATCATACCGGTGGTTATAATATCCAGGGTACGATTGGGCTCGATGTCAACAACAGGAAGATTGCTGCCGGAATCTTTGATAATATATCTATCCAGCAGAACCTTGCCAACGGCCATGTACAGGCAAGGCCCGGTTTCAACATTCACGTTAGCTTCGTTTTATGATTCCGGCTATTCGCCTGCCGTCGAGCCGAAAGCTGCATGGTTCACTTACTGCTACCTTCGAGACACATCGATGAAGAAAAAATAGAGAAGAACAGCACTAACCAATGACAATATTCCCATTAGGAGGGCGACGAGTGCACCCTGGGCAATTCCCTTGAGTTGCAGCATGATTAAGAGAGTAGCGATACTGATATCCATCAATGCACAAAAAACAAGTAACAACGGAGCGAGCAGCAAACCTGTCACTCTTTTCTTTAACAGTAAGATAGCAACAATAACAAATCCGGGCAAAACAATGGATATATCAAGAACATGAACCGGGTTTGTGAATAGTCCCGTATCTACGAGTGATTTTGGCATTTGTCCCCGGGCGATCGCCGGAATAATTTCACTACACCAGAGCATATAAAAAATGGCGGCAATAACAAGGAGGAAAAAACTAATGAATTTTAGCGATGGGTTATTTTTAACTGGTTGGTTGGAGACAGGAAGCGTAAAAGAAGAAATAAAATAAATGAACGAGTAAACAGACAGCCCAAGTGTGAAGCAATAAACAAGAAAAAGATAATTGAAATGTACCGCAAAGCAATAGATCATGTAGGTATAAACAAGAAATAAAAGTGTTCCCCCGAGAATGTATGTAAAAATCCTCTTGCCTCCGTACGACAAGATTCCCGAAATAAGAAGGACAGGGGCAACAATAAAAAGGTCGACGACATCCTGTGCAATGGCCTGTTGTTGCCAGTTTTCTGTTTCATGCGCATAGGTTCCCTTGTATCCAATTCCACAGGCAGCGCCGATCACTACCAGGATAGCTGTAGGGAAAAGAAGATAAAGTATTGATTTATTTTCTTTATTCTTCATTCTTTATTCTCATTGCCTGAACGGGCTCACGGTACTGATTCCATTTCCAGATAAACTCATGGTGATATTTTCTGAATAAGATAAAAAAGGCAATGGACATAGAAACGGTTGCCGGGAAGGCCGAGCCCACACCAAGTGGCGCGATAGCCAGGCCAAAAATAATTCCTCCCGCACAGGCGAGTTTTGTCCATGTTCTGTTCAAAATCAATCCCAGGAAGATCAAAAACTGCCCCACTGCGATCGTGAATACGAATGGCGTGATGTGCCTTGAAAAAAAACCATCAATAAAATCGCTGTAAACAGGAAGGGCATCGAGCCTTGCGTAGTCAAGGTAAATTTCCGGTGACCGAAGCGCAGAAGTAGAATTAAAATAACTTGCCCACAGGAAAAATGCGGCAAGAAATATCCTCGCCCACATTGGTCTTTTTAGCGCTGCGAAAATGGTTAAAGCAAAAACAATGTTTGACACAACATAAGGAATGAGCCAATCTCTGAGTGCTTCCATGAGTTACCTCCTGAAAAATTTTGCGGCATTTATCATGGCGACCGGAAAGGTGATCATCCAGAGAGCGCCGATGTAATAAAAAGGCGGAAAGAACAATGCAAGTATTAAAACCGGCATCAGCAGCCCATTATAAAATAGCCCCCGGTAAAGCCATTTGTTTTTTTCGATCCTTTTAAATGCCAGTGCTGCGAAAAAGGTGGAAAGGCTCATAAAAAAATACCCCAGGCAGTCTACTGCCATTAAGAAGGTCTTCGGCTGAAATATCAAGACATGCCCTTCATCTATTTTACCGCTTAGCTGCGCAGGGATAACAACGGCAAGTTCGGTAAAGTATACAATGCTGACCAGCGTGCAATATATGATCCCGAAGGCAGAGGCAAGGGCTGTCCACAATCTCAAATCCTGCGCTGCGCAATAATTTAAGGAAATAATCGTGACAAGGAATGTGGTACCTAAGAACAGGGAAGGCAGAAAAAGCCAAAAAAGATCGTGAGGATAGGGGATTAGTTTTAACTCTGATAAGATCTGTGCAATGCAATAAGATATTGCAAATATTGTTGACAATACAGCCGCCCAAAACCCAACCGCGTTGATCCTGCTCATATGCCGGGTCTTTCAGCGAAGATGGCTCCTGCCATCTCTTTTTTATATGATTTTCATAAGCTGAGCAAATGAGTTTCATCAATGAGAAAACTCATCATTTGTATTGTCCTTTGTCATAAATGATGCGGTTGGGCTCTCTTAGATTTGAGAAAATATCAGCAGGTGTTGAGGCTTTTGACAGCTCATTGATGCAATTGGAGAAGTATTTCATTTTCGGTGGCGCCTGGGCTGGATTGTAAATCACCCAGTGGACTGCACTGACTCTTAAACTATTAACCCGATTTGATGAATATAACACGACAAATAAACCAGGATGGATTCCCTAACGCCGACCCGTCGGCCTCGTATACTCATAAAGCCGAATTGAATGGAGCTGTTTCATTTCAAAAAGAAATTTATACAACTGCCAGGGAAGCTGTTTCGATGATTCAATCAAACAGCAGGGTCTTTCTTCATGGCAGCGCCGCTACACCTGTATATTTGATAAAAGCGCTCCAGGAAAGACATAATGATTTGACAAATGTTGAATTGGTTAGCATAACCACTATGGGTGATCTAAATTTTGACAGCCCTGAATTCAAAAAAAGCTTTTTCGTTAACTCCCTGTTTGTATCGGCAAGTACAAGATCTGTGGCGAATAGTCCCTACGGCGATTATGTCCCTATCTTTTTGAGCGAGATACCTGAGTTATTCCGAAGAAAAATACTACCCATTGATGTGGCACTGATACAGGTTTCACCGCCGGATAAACATGGCTTTTGTTCCCTCGGAACTTCGGTAGATATTGCCAGGGCGGCGGTTGACGAGGCAAAATTCATCATTGCACAGGTAAACCCCAGGATGCCCAGAACACACGGCGATGGCTTTATAGACATTAAAAAAATAGACAGGCTTGTATGGCAGGAATCAGAACTGCCTGAGTTGAACTATGACTCTATGGTCACCGATGCTACCATTAAGATCGGGAAAAATGTAGCATCTCTCGTAGAAGACAAAGCCACATTGCAAATGGGAATTGGCAGTATTCCTGACCAGGTACTGAAGAATCTCACGAACCACAGGGACCTGGGAATCCATACAGAAATGCTTTCGGACGGAATAATTCCCCTGATCGAAAGGGGAATCATCAACAATAAGTACAAAAAATTAAACGTGGGGCGCTCAGTCACCGGTTTTATTTCCGGCACCCGAAAGCTGTATGATTTTGTAAATGACAATCCCGCGATCAGGGTCCTGGATATCGGTTATGTAAATGACACGAGCATCATCAGGCAGAATCCCAAAGCGACAGCGATAAACAGCGCCATAGAGATCGACCTGACCGGCCAGGTTTGCGCTGACTCGATCGGCACTTATCAATATTCCGGAATAGGCGGCCAAATGGATTTCATGCGGGGCGCGTCACTATCTGAAGGTGGCAAACCAATTATTGCAATGCCTTCCACAACGTCAAAAGGCATGTCGCGTATTGTTCCTTTTCTCAAGGAGGGCGCCGGGGTCGTCACCACAAGGGGACATGTGCATTGGGTAGTGACTGAATATGGAATAGCAGATCTGTTCGGAAAGAATTTAAGACAAAGAGCAAAATCTCTCATTGATATTGCACATCCGGACCACAGGGAAGAGCTTGAAAAATCATGCCATCAACGCTTCAAGTGTTAGGCTGGCTTTGGTATTTATGAAATCAATTGCCTTCCCGATTATAATCTACAGGAAATGATCATTTTGCCAGTTTGACAAGAATCACTGCGATAGTTGATTACCGTCAAGTCTTAATATTTATACATTGATACTTTTGACACAAAGTATTTTATGCTTGGAAAATTAAATGACGCCGAAATAGAAGAAGTGCTAAGACAGCAGGTTGTTGGCAGGCTCGGCTGCCATGCTGATGGAATTACTTACGTGGTGCCGGTCAGCTATGCATACGACGGAAAAAATATTTACGTTCATGCATTCGAAGGAAAGAAATTGGAGATAATGCGAAAGAATCCGCATGTTTGTTTTGAAGTGGATGTGTTGAAGGATATGGCAAATTGGAAAAGCGTAATCGCGTGGGGTGATTTTGAAGAAATCACTGAACCCCATGAAAAGAATAACGCTTTGCAACGGCTACTGGATCGAAGGCTTCCGATATTGTCCAGTGCCACAACTCATCTCTCGGGTGAATGGCCATTTGTTCCCACTGATCTCGGCAAGATCGAAGGTATTGTCTTTCGCGTAGTATTGAATGAACGGCATGGTCGCTTTGAGAAAACTCAGGCTTCTCCATTATTTGCAGGCTAGTACTATCGCCACGACACCTTAAAGGGAATTTCAAACCAGGCCGGTTTCTTAGCGGGTGTATTAATCGAAGGGCAAGACTCTTCGCAGTAGAGTTCATGATAATTAGCGTATGGAAAAAGATAAGTTACAAGAATTGCTGAAAACAGAAGATGAGCAGCTGCACAAGTTGAATAACATTGTGGTGCAGGCGATCGAGGAAGAAAAGCTTCTGACACAAAAGCTAAAGGAATTTGAAGACTCCAATCCACCCTTCAGCGGTAAGGTTGCCGACAGAGTTGCTGCATTTGGTGGAAGCTGGAAGTTCATCATCCTGTTTCTTATGCTGATGTTATTGTGGATCGGAATAAATATGTACACGCTCAGTAAGCCGTTTGATCCGTACCCCTTTATCCTGTTAAACCTTTTGCTGTCTACCATTGCAGCACTGCAGGCCCCGATTATTATGATGAGCCAAAACCGTAAGGAACAAAAAGACAGGCAACGGGCCATCAATGATTACCTGGTGAATTTGAAAGCTGAGGTAGAAATAAGGAATGTGCACCAAAAGCTGGACCTATTGATAACCGAACAAATGAAAACATTATTCGAAATTCAGAAGGAACAAATGAACATGATGGATGAAATCAAGGAAGTAATAAAGGCAATTTCCGTTTAATATAGTCCATTGTTGTTTGACGGGCAAAAGTATGCGCTGCCTGTTTATCGACCGTTTTTGGATCTTCCATTCTTGAACATCCTGGCGAGTAATAGCATGGACAAAGGTGCCGTGATCCCCCAGGGAATACCAAGAAACAACAGCTTCTCAGAATACGCGGGATAGAAATATACAAATGCAATTAAAGGGGTGATTAGGGCGTTTGCCATGAACGAGATCCTTACCCATCTTTGAAACCCTCTTTTCTCAAAAATAGGAATAGCCACCAGAGTTGCCAACCCCATAAATATATATCCAAGGGCATCAAAATCCCAAAACAATGAGTGTGGTGTTTGTTCGAGGATACGTACGTCGCCCGGGGCACCTTTCAACTTCATTGGGATTACTGTTGCCAGTTGAACGACGTAGTTTGCAGTGACAAACACTGAATAAATAATAGAAAAGATCAGGGCTGCGTGACTCCAAATTTTTTTTCGGTCAGGGGCGAAATAGTGGAGCGCCAGCATTTCAAGAATAAAAGGTATGGCGATGCAAAGTGAAGTTCCGTAAATGAGAATTTCATCAAGCGGATAAGTGAGAATGCCTGTTAGCTGCAACAACTGAACGATAACATACGTTGTCGTTGCGGCAAATGCTATAAGACCTGACCAAAAGCCAATTCTTACTACCGTATTGTCCATGGTTTTTCTTCTGAATGCATTGGCACTTTTTCAGCAGAGCTTCCGTATAATGGAAGACTCCACCTGCACTATTTCTATCAATAGCAGTCTGACAAAAATAATCCCCTCTGGGCGCAAACAGGCTGCCACACAAACAAACACAAGAACAGCATTTATGAATCTTCTTTATTTGGCCGCCTGGGGCCCTCACTATGGCGCATCAGACAACTCTCCTAAAAAATGAATTCCTCTTTAATCATGCTGCGGCGGCGCCAGCTTTTTTCTGAGCCTTTTTGTCAAGAAATTTTTCCAACAGTTCGGGCACTTTTTCAAATGCGGCACCTAGTCCCTTGCTGATATTTGCCGAAACAAACTGGATCTGATCACCCCTTGTAACCAAAAAACCGCTGGGAGCAACGCCCATTCCGCCACCAGCGCCACCGCCCGTGCCTTCTCCCTGGGCTTTGCCTTGCATGCCTCCATGACCTTCACCTCCGCCATAGCCCAAACCCAGGCCAAATTTGATTATTGGGACACAAGTAAACTCTCCAAGCTTGAATTGCTGGCCGACTACTGTATCTGTTTTCACTTCATTGCGCAGAAAATCCGTAAGCTGTTTTACCGTTTGATCTAAATCGAATGCCATAAAATTGAATTTAAAAGTGAACAAATGGTTATCGTATCCATGCATATATCAACCGGCAGGGGAGATTCCTGATCTTCACCACAAAAAAATTTTCCCCAATGAAATTGATAAATACATGCCTGTTAGTGTATGGAAGCAAATTGAGCGGGTAAAGCCATTCGTTGCCAAAGCCATCAATGGCAATTTGCCATTCCCGTACTTTGAAAGTTTTCAATACGCGTAAGAGTGTCAGCAATTTGACACCCTTTCTTTTCTTCCTGTTCATTTTCCTGACCGCTTTCTGTTTTTCTGTTTCACGGAAAAGTAACTTCGTTACTTCCCAATTCTTCCTGAAAAATAGTATCTGAACCTTAAGCCACCATGCGTCCCCCACATACGTCAACGCTACTTTGCCAATGCTGATCCATCTTACGGAAATGACCGGAATTCTTGTGTCAACCTGCAACTCCACCGGAGAAAACAGTAACCAGCACAAGAGCAGAACAAGCAGGGCAGCGATTATTATCCATATCATGTTCAAAGGTCGCCCCGGAAAAAAAAGTGGCCAATGATTGCCATCATGAATTCACCTGAGATTCAGTAGGTCGTTGAGTAGTTTTCTTACGGAAAACGTCAGTTCCGGAACAGTCAATACAAAAAATTCCAATTCAGGAAAGCGCCATGGATCCATAACTGTGCACAATTTATTTCTCAGATATAACCGCGCGGTGACCCAGGGAGATTTTAATTTTCGTACCTCTGCTGAACAATTAAGCCGCCGACCATGGAATTTTTGTTCCATACAACCATTCTGCACCGGAGTGAGCAGTTGGATTATGATGTTTATCAACTGCGGTTAAATCCCAAAAAACATATCGCGAAGCTAAGTTCTGCCTTGGGCACGAAACCATCGAAGGAGATAACTTTTTGGAAGGAAAGGGGTAAGTGGATAACTCCCTCAAAGGAAGCACAGGCTATTGTCAGGATCCTGGGTAAGTGCGTGGATGATCACAAACCATAAACCGAAAGCCAACTGAGCAAAAAGCTGCCTGCCTGAGGTGCCAGAAATAATGAGTCATTCAATGGTTGCCTTCGGTAACGGCCGTGATGGTTTGTGCGCTGGTCTCTTCCCGCGGTGTGATATCTGTCGCATTGGCAAACCAAAATCCATTTTTATTGATAATCTTCCAATGCAGGCGCCTGGTTATTTTTCCTTTGCCGAATGCCAGGGTTTCGAATGATAATTCCTCATTATTCTCTTTGGATAATTCTTTTACATGAGCGCGATCTTCTTCTGAAATATAAGTCAAAATGGAAGTACCTTTTATTTCTTCCATTGAGTAGCCAAGCACCTTGGTTACTGTTTCATTCACTTCTTCAAACTTTAATGTGTCGGCATTGATCACACAGATTAGCTCTTCGGAATTGTTGATCAGCAGAGCATATTTTTCAAGCTCTGTATTTTTCCAGGCCAATTCCTTTTTTTGAATCTGCAGCATGAGCAGCAGGGATACTTTCGCTTCGGTTATTTCGGGATCAAGGGGCTTGTATAAGTAATCAATAATCCCTTCTTCAACGCCTTCAGGCACGAGCTTCTGTTGTTTTTGTTCTGCAGAAGCAAAAAGAATGGGAATATCTTTGGTTCGCTTATGGGATTTTAATATCTGCGCTACTTCAAAGCCATCCATGTCGGGCATCTGTACATCGAGAATGATCAAATCGACCTCGCTCTGTAAAACGATTTTTAACGCTTCCTGCCCGTTGGAGGCACTCAAAAAATTTCTCCCCGGAGTGGATAGTATCTGCTCAAGGGCATAGATATTCATTTCTCTATCGTCAACAATGAGGATGGTAGTCTTGTCCTCGTTCAGCATAGTAATTCAATTTTTTCCAATACGGAGCAAAAAATCTTTTATTTCTTCCCATCTCAAAATATATTGAACGCTGCCAGTAGCGATTGCCGCCTGCGGCATCAATGGATATGAGGCACTTTCGGGATCCTGCGCTATAGTGATGCCTCCTTGTTTTCCTATAGCCTCCAGACCTGCGGCCCCGTCTTTACTCGCACCTGTAAGAATTATGCCAATTAACTTGTTGGTGTATGCTTCCGAGGCTGTCTCAAACGTTACGTCAATAGAAGGTCTGCTGAAATTAACAGGCGCATCGTCTGATAGGGAAAAAAAATGGTTTCTCTCAATCATTAAATGATAATCCGCAGGGGCAAAGTAGACAGTAGCCGCCGCAATCCTTTCCTTCTCATCCGCCTGTTTGATTCTTATCTTGCATTTCGACTGCAATAGTTCTTCAAGCAGCCTATTTTCGTCCTTTGACCGGTGCTGGATCACGATAATCGGAATGGGGAAATCAGCAGGCAACTCTTTCAAAATTCCCGCGAGGGTCCCAAAGCCTCCTGCCGATGCTCCTATTGCAACAGCTTCATATCTCATTTGATCATTTTCCATTTTCGGTTTTAATATATATCCTTTCTTTTTTATCAATCTCCTCAAATTTTTGTCTCCGGTCAGAAAACAACAATGACTCTTTGTTGCCCAACGCCAGGAACCCGAAAGGACATAAGCTTTCATAGAATAGATTGATGACTCTATTCTGCAGCGCCTGGCTGAAATAAATCAGAACGTTGCGACATAAGATCAGTTGAAACTCATTAAATGATTTGTCGGCAACGAGATTATGAGCAGAAAAAACGATGTTTTGCCTGAGGGACTTATCCAGTAAAACCGCATTGTACTTCGCGGTATAATAATCAGAAAAACCGTGTTTGCCGCCGGCTTTGATATAGTTGGTTGTATAGTTTTTCATTTGGCCAATCGGGTATATTCCCTCTTTCGCGGTTTGTAAGGCCTCCTGATTAATATCCGTGGCGTAGATCACTGATCTTTTCAGCAACCCTTCTTCCTTCAATAAAATGGCAATCGAATACACTTCTTCACCTGTAGAGGAACCTGCTACCCAAATTTTAATAAATGGATAGGTAGCAAGCCTGTCCACTACCTTTTCGCGTAAACTTCTGTAGAAGGTCGGATCGCGGAACATCTCTGTGACAGTCACTGTTATGTCCCGTACAAATCGTTCAAAGATATTTTCATCTTTAAGAAGTATCCGGCCAAGATCATTCAGGGCACCGATCTTATTGGACTTCATAAAATGTTCGATGCGCCTTTTGACAGAAGCCTCTGCGTATTCCGTGAAATCATATCCGTATACAAACCGGATGGACTCAAGCAATTCCTTTAATTCCTCCGAATTCATTACTGGTTACTTGTTACTTGTTACTTGTTACTGGTATAGCCAGACACGCATCAGAGACAGCAGTTGCTCAATGTTCACGGGCTTTGCAATATAATCCGACATCCCTGCCTCGAGACACTTTTCCCGGTCGCCCTTCATGGCCTTTGCCGTAAGCGCTATAACCGGAATTTTTTCAAACTCTTTCATGTTCCTGATCGCGTGGGTTGCCTCGTACCCGTCCATTTCGGGCATCATCACATCCATTAATACGATATCTATATCGCGTTGCTCCTTTAATAATGTGACAGCCATTCGTCCATTTTCGGCAGTGATACAAACCATTCCCTGGTCTTCCAATACGTTCGTCAATGAATAAATGTTTCTCATGTCGTCATCAACGATTAGTACCTTTTTGTTCTTTAGCACTTCATCTGTTCGGTGGAGCTTCCTGATAATTTGTTGTTTTTCTTTCGGCAGGCGCGATTCCATTCGATGCAGGAAAAGTGTCGTTTCGTCCAGGAGCCTCTCCTTGGAACTGGCTGTTTTTAAAACTACGGTATCGGCCAATTTGTTTAAGCGGATAACTTCTTCTTTGTCGAGGTCCTTGCCGGTATAAACAATGATCGGGATCCTGTTAAATTCATCGTTGGCCTTGATGCCCTCCATTAATTGTATGCCACTCATGTCCGGCAGCCCCAAATCAATAATAATGCAATCGAATTTTTCTTTTTGCATCATCTCATACGCCTCGGTTCCCGTGTAGACAGAGTAAGATTTTACATCCCCATTCCCAATTAATTCCCGGATAGCTATGTTTTGCTGGCGGTTGTCTTCGACGATCAATAGCTTTTTGATTTTTTTACGGATAAAATCTTCAATACGTTCAAAAGCCGCCTGTATGTCTGCCATGCTGACTGGTTTTTGAACAAAATCAAAAGCCCCTAATTCCATACCTTCTTTCCTCTTGTCATAACCCGAGATCACCTGCACAGGAATATGTCTCAGTTCGGGATCGATTTTTAAATGTTTTAGCACTTCAGAACCATTCATAACAGGTAACTGCATATCTAAAATGATCGCATCGGGGCTGTAGTGACGGGCCAGGCTTAAACCGGTATTCCCCTGCCGGGCAACGATACCTTTGTATCCCTTCTCTCTGAAAAAATCGAGAAGTACTTTTGCAAAATTTTCATCGTCTTCAATAATTAATATGGTCTTGTCATTCTCATCCACCGTATGCCTGTCGTCGCCAATAGTATACTGCGGATCTGAAATGCCTGCATGGTCATGAGGCTTCCTTATATTTTTCTCTGCAGGTTTTTTTAATTCGGTTTCTCTATTGACGATTGCAGAACGATCAAATTTAGCGGGAAGATAGAGCGTGAACTGGCTCCCTTCTCCCTCTTTACTGCGCAGTCGTATTTGTCCGCCGAGAGCATGAGCAAGCTCCTGGCTGATCGAAAGCCCCAGTCCGGTTCCTCCATACTTCCTTTTGGTTGATCCATCCGCCTGTTGAAAGGCCTCGAAAATAATTCCCTGCTTGTCTTCAGGAATTCCAATGCCTGTATCGCTTACTGAAAATGCGATCACTTCATGACGCAGTCCAGGTTTAGCGCTTTTGACCGGGTGATCAGGCGGTACAGTATCAATATCCAAAAACACCTGGCCGCCCCCGCCAGTAAACTTGAACGCATTGGAAAGAAGATTCTTGAGAATCTGTTCCAGTCGCTGCTGATCTGTATATACCGGGTTTTTGAATTTTTCCTCCTGGTAAACAATTTTGAATTCGATGGATTTGCTTTTTGCTATTTCGCCAAATACTGAATGAAGGTTATTAGCAACGCTGCCAATATGCACTTCTTCAATTTCCAGTTCAATTTTGCCCGCTTCAACTTTTGAAAGATCCAGTATTTCATTTATAAGGTTCAACAAGTCAGTCCCTGAGCTATGAATATTCCTGGCGTACTCCACTTCTTTTTCTCCCAACGAATGAGTCTTATTTTCTTTCAATAACTGCGCTAATATTAAAATGCTGTTGAGAGGTGTTCTCAATTCATGAGACATGTTTGCCAGAAACTCCGATTTATATTTACTGGATACCTCCAGTTCGCCCGCCTGCATTTCGACTTCCTTCTTTGCCAGCTCCAGCCTTTCCTTTTGTTCTTCAAGCAGGTTCGTTTTTTCCTCCAGTTCCTCATTGGTTTGCTGCAACTCTTCCTGCTGCGTCTTTAGCTCTGCCTCCGATTTTTCAAGCATCTGAGTTTTGCCTTCCAACGCGTCATTGATCTGTTTGAGCTCTTCCTGTTGCGCCTCCAGTTCCTCTGCCTGGCGCTGGGTTTCTTCCAGCAGCTCTTTCGTTCTCTCACGTGCCCGCGACGAAGTAATAGCAATGGCTATGCTGTCCGCGACGATCTCAGGGTATTGGCGCTCCAGTTTTGTAAAGTCATGGATAGATCCCAACTCGATAACACCTGCCACTCTTCCTTCAAAAATAATGGGGAAGGTCATGATGTTTTTAGGAAGCAATTCACCGAAACCAGTATAGACACTAAAATAATTCTTAGGAATGTCAATGAGAAGAATGGTTCTTTTTTCAGCTGCAGATTGTCCCACGATGCCTTCCCCCAAATGAACCAAAGAAAGATCTTTTTTCCTGATGTCAACTGCATAAGTACTCACCAGCTTCAGGCGCAATCCATCATCCTCTGCAATATAAACGGCGCCCATTTGCGCATTTAAGTAAGTTGCCAGATGATTAATGATTCCCTGGCACAATTCTGCCAGTGGCTTGTCACCCTGCATATTTTTCGCCAGTTCCCCGCTTCCGGCAAGAGTCCAGTTTTTAGCTGCAGTTTCATCCTGGGCTTGTTTTATGGCGCTGAAATTCCTGGTAACAATAAGATAAACGCTTACGAGCACGGCCGCGATAATCAGCAATAAAACAATAAATATGATGATGAAATTCCGGGCGTCTGATTCACTTGCCTGCTTTCTTTGAGCAAGTAATGTTTGCGCACTTGTGATCGAGCTATCAATTATTTTTCTGATCTCGTCCAGCACTCTTTTGCCCTTGCCGGTAGCAACCAGTTCTTTCGTTTTCTCAAAATCCTTTGCCTTGCGTGTCTCAATGCAAAGCTCGAGGTGCTTTAGAAGTGTATCAGCGAGGTTCTTAATGGCGTTAATATTTTTTTGCTGTACGGGATTGTTTTTTGTCAAAACCTTTACTTTATCAATGTCTTCCAACAAACGTGATCTTGAATTGTTAAAGGGTTCCAGGTAATCCTTGTCGCCGGTAATGATAAAGCCTCTTTCCCCTGTTTCGGCATCGGTGCAATTGACCAGGATTTGCTCGAATTCATACAGCACTTCATAGCTATGGTTCACCAACTTATTGGTGTCTATTAGTCTCTCGCTGTTTTTAACAGAAATGGAAGCGACAACAAGCAAAAGGATCGAGCAAAGAATAAACCCGGTCAATATTTTTTTACCTATAGTGATTTTCATGTAACCTTCTTTAGTAATTGGCTCAAGTTAAATTAAATACCAGGATATTTTTTTGATGAACTAAACAGGCATGGGCGAACAGGGGTCATTTGACGCAAAAGAAGGCGCACTTTCAAGCCTCACCGCATTCGTAGAAAATAAGTAACCCCGGAATGATGGCGTCTTCAGGTTTTTCTCAGTCTTGAAGCTCGGGATGGTCATTGATAAAATTTACAAGTGACGCAGAGTTTTTCAGCTTCAGTTTTTTCAGTATGTTATATCGGTGCACCTCGACCGTTTTTACAGAAAGGTGCAGCTCCTGTGCGATTTCCTTTGATGAAGCCCCATTTTTTATTTTCGAAATGACCTGCATTTCTCTTTCGGACAAAAAATTCAGACCATTGTCCGGCTCGTCGCCATTTATAAGTGAGTCGGACAAGATGTTCCTGATCTGGTTACAAACGTACTTACGGCCTGCACTTACTTCCAGAATGGCCTGGAACATTTCTTCGCGCGAAGAGTTTTTTGTCACATACCCCAAAGCACCCTTCTTCATGATTGCTTTTACATATGCCGGCTGTGTGTGCATGGATACGCCAATAATTTTTGAATCAGGAGAAGACTTGATGATCTGTACGGTAGCCTCAACACCGCTGATACCTGGAAGGTTTATATCCATGATAATAACGTCCGGCCGTAATCGTCGTGAGGTTTCAATAGCTTCTTCGCCGGAGCCACATTCGGCAATTACCTGGAAGCGCTCATCGCTGTTAAAAACAAATTCCCAGGTCTGCCTGACCAACTTGTGATCATCTGCAATAAGGATAGTAATCTTTTTCATAAATAAAGGTTTAAGTAGCGATAGGGCTCAGATAATCGAAAGTTTTCGGAGAGTAGCAGATATTAAGTTACGATGGTCTACGTTTTTTTACAAGGGATTTCTACGATAGTAATATCCACATGTGTGAATTCTACATCTTTCGAAAATAAATAGTGAAGTTTTTTTATTTAACCAGATTGAGACAAATAATCTGCCACACAGAAAGGAATGTAGTTTTTTTATCATGGATCGCTGTCCGAATTCAAGAAAAGGATCTTCAAAAAGAAGCCATTTCGACTTGAAGCATCCTGCATTGTTATTAACGTGTGTTGATAACTTGTTGCGTAGTTAGAGACTGACTAATCCGAATTTCAGGATTCAAATCCGCTACGTCATGAGGAAAGCGAATCTTACCGTAAAGAAAATTTTAAGCAAGCTCGCACGAAAGGAGTTCCTGACACACAACGAAGAACTTTTCTTTTTGATTGAAGTCCTTTATTTTTCAGAGGAAAAGGCAGAGCATATCTTAAAATGCCGGAGGTCAAGGGCAAAGAATCTGAAAATGCATTCCCGAAAATTAGCAAGCGCCGCGTAAAATACATTCCCGTCGTTTCCGTGCTGGAAGTTGGGATCGGCGATAGACAGCTTTTGCCGCTATCAATGCAACCGCGCTTTTTATTTTAGTACCTTGACCGCCAATAATGAAAAAAATCATGCATCATACAGCACTGCGATTTTTTTTCTCCTTATCGCCATGCGTATTTGCGGCATGCACGAACCATCCTCAACAAACACAGGCTGCAAAAGATTCTACTGCGACGAACCATACTTATGCCTACGATGCAGGCTTCCTGCGCGATCATACAAAAAATGTTCTTGAATTAGAAAATGAAGAAGGTGCGAGGGTCCTTCTATCGGGCGATTTCCAGGGAAGGGTGATGACAAGCACCGCTGCGGGCGACACCGGCATCAGCTATGGCTGGATCAATTACGCATTGATCTCTTCAGGTAAAAAAAAGAAACAATTTAATGCGGTTGGCGGTGAGAACCGGTTTTGGATGGGGCCCGAAGGAGGGCAATACTCCATCTATTTTAAACCCGGTGATTCATTCACTATCGCTCACTGGCAGGTTCCTTCGATCATTGATACGACTGGCTATGATGTGAAGCAGGCAGACAAAAAACAAGTCATTTTCACCAAAGAGGCTTCATTCGCTAATTACAGTGGAACAAGCTTTGCGATAACCATTGAAAGAAGGATCAGCTTGCTGACGAAAGAACAAATAGCGCAAAAATTGAAAATAGGAATTGAGCCGGATATAAAAGTGGTGGGCTATCAGGCCGACAATTCAATTACCAATGCAGGACACACCGATTGGAAAAAAGAAAACGGCTTGCTCTCTATATGGTTGCTCGGAATGTTTGCACCTACTCCGCAAACAACGGTCATTATTCCTTTTCACGCACAAAAAAACGCCCGCTCATTTATTACTGACAATTACTTTGGAGAAGTTCCGGCTGACAGGTTGCAGGTCAAAGACAGCGTGCTGTTTTTTACCTGTGATGGCAAGTATCGCAGCAAAATCGGTTTATCACCCATGATCGCGAAACCGCTCGCGGCCAGTTTCGATTTTAAGAACAATGTGCTGACATTGGTAATACCGGCTATCGAAAGGGATGGCATGTATGTAAATTCAAAATGGGAAATTCAAAAAGAGCCCTACAATGGTGATGTGATCAATTCATATAATGACGGGCCTCTCGGGGATGGTACGCAACTCGGGCCCTTTTATGAAATTGAATCTTCCTCGCCGGCAAAGGAATTAAAAAAGGGGGAGAAACTTGAATACAGCGAGATTACCTGCCATCTCCGGGGAGACTATAATTCTTTACGCCAGCTTGCAAAGCAACTACTCGATGTCGATCTTGATGAAATAAAAAAATGATGAAAAGAATATTTTAAAGATTGATACTTTAGAACATTTACCTGGAGACTATTTTATTTTCACGCAAAGTTGCAGAGTTTGGTAAGGCGCGAAATTCTTGCGCCTTTTGTATTCTTCATTGCCTCTTTGAGCAATATTCCTGGAGAGTATTTTTTTCACGCAAAGTCGCAAAGATTCTTGCGCCTTTTGTATTCTTCATTTCCTCTTTGGGCAAAAACTAGTCTCAGTCTCTTTGCCTGAAACTATTCTTACTATCTTTAACTTTCCACATCAATTTTAAGATGAATCCTGCTTCCATAGTCGTGATCGGCAGCACCAATACGGACATGGTCATAAAAGCCTCGCATTTGCCGCAGTCGGGCTTTCCAGCACAGTGGGATCCGAAGCTTGGAATTCACGTGACTTGAAGTCGC
>JADMIO011107726.1_pt1 | contig 62546 bp, 67 predicted proteins | sample 8958161 | NCBI WGS metagenome assembly JADMIO01 (sample SAMN16585339, study PRJNA669376) | soil metagenome | isolation source: Crop rotation soil | place: USA: Cullars Rotation, Alabama | collected 2011 | reverse complement strand
GCGACAACTTGTCCACGTGGAATTCTAAGCTTAGGATCCCAATGTGCTGGAAAGGGGATGACACTCAGACCCTCTCGAAGAACGTGCAAGACTCATGTCTTCAGCTGGTTGAACATTTTACTACCGTGACCTTGCCTAACGATAGCGCTGACCGCGCGGTGAACATCATCGCACGGACTCAACGGCCAAGCTCCGTTCCGGCGCTGCGCCGACTGGCTGAACATCCGTCCGCAGACGTCGCCAAACGCGCCGCAGCTCTGCTGGCGATGATGGGAGAGGAAGCACCAGCGGTAAATCGTGAGCCGTTGCAATTCAGAATTTTAGTGAATGGACGTCCCTTGCCGGAGAACACCCGGATTTATTGGCGGATTGAAAAACAGGATGGGAACGCGACTTCTAGCACTACCGAGACTCTACCTAACGGTCTGATTGAACTGGCTCGAGAGGAGTTCACAATGCCGTCCAATCCGGCTGCCAAAATAAGTCTTAGAGCTTCGTTCGAACAGAGTGGCTGCACTTTCGAAACGGAAGTGCCTCCGCCCAAAGATCTGTCCGTAGTTTCGGACGTGAAGGTTCGCTGCAGTCCACTACGCATCGTGTTGCATAACGAGAATCGGTTAAACGCACCGTTTTCCGGCCGCGCCTCGATCTGGCTACAGGCACATTCGGACGATAGCTCCGCCGACCGCCACCCGTTGGATTTTGGCCCTAAAAAGCAGACGCCGATTGATTCCCGTTTCGAATTGCCGCTCGTGCAGGATGGAGTTTACGACATCTGGATCGGATTGCCCGGAGCGGAGTTGTGGCACAAAGTGGTGCTCGTTAACGCCGACACGGAACCAATTGATGCAGTGTTGGAGCCAGGAAGTGATGTGTACTTCTCGGTAGTCGGGCCCGCCGGGCCGATGCAGTCGTGGGGGCGATTGTTCAAAGATGGCCAGCCACTAGAGGTGTCACCGGATCAAGATGGATGGTACCGGTTTCTGCCCTGCGGCAATTATGTCCTCGTGCTGCCGGGGAGTGAAATTTTTGACCTAAATAAAATGGGCGGCCGCATAGCCCGCGGTCCGGATGAAGTAAACTTCGCCGGCAAACAGGTGGCCCTAACGATCCAGAAAGGTTCATCGCCAGCGATCGATTTGGGTGAGATAAAGCTGGACGCTTTGCCGCCGAAACGTTAGGCACAGCGGAGTTTGACGACTTCGGGCGCAGCCGGCGCAGTTAAACGGCTTCGCCGTCTTGTTTTAACATCGCCCGGCGGAGCAGCCGATCCACCTTTGCACTTCACACCAGCGCGCCGCCGCAGCTTGAACCGCTGCCGGCGGTACAGCCGAAGCAGTGATCGCCGGTCATGATTTCACGATTATCGACCTCGTTAGGCGCGATGTCCCAGAGGAAAAGCGGCCGGTCGCGATCTGTCCACTGCAAGTTGAGCTGCTGGTTGAAATCGCAATCGTAAACTTCGCCGCGCCAACCGACGCTGATGGTGTTGCGACACATTAATCCTTCGATAGTGGCGGGATTAAACGCGTTGATCAGTAACTGCATGTAACGATCCAGTTGGTTGCTGTGACGGAGGTAACTGGCAAATCGGGCTATCGGCAGGTTGGTGATCGTGTAAAGATCGTTGAACACGATGCCGAAGTGATTGAACAGCTCGCGTTTATAATCGGCTTCGAGTTCAGACTGCGGTCCTGGCAAAGATGCGCCTACCGGATTGTAAACGAGGTGAAGCGGAAGATCAGGACTCTTGCCGTAGCCTAACTGGTTTAATAGCTGCAGCGCCGTGATGCTTGCATCGAACACCCCTTCGCCCCGCTGCGCATTCACATTTTCAGGCGAGTAGCACGGCATCGACGCGATGATCTCCACTTTCCGATGGGCGAGAAATTCGGCCAAGCCTTCGGAACCGGGTTCCAACAAAATTGTCAGGTTACAGCGATCGATAATCTTACGCCGCGGCTCCAGCGAATCGATCCGCTCAACAAAATATCGAAAATCGGGAATCATTTCCGGCGCGCCACCGGTCAGATCAACGGCCGGGATGTCGGTTTGGGCCAGCCAATCGACTACCAGGTCGATTGTTTTGCGTGTCATGATCTCTTTTCGCGCCGGTCCGGCGTTCACATGACAATGAACGCAGGTGAGATTGCATAGTTTGCCGACATTCACCTGCAGAACAGTGGTGCGGGTGTGTCGCAGCGGGATGTTATGATCTCGCAATGTCTGGGCGAAATCGCGGGTCCCGCCGCTCAAATTCATGGTAACAATTGACACTCAACCAGCTCTCTTGTCATTCCGACCGGAGTCGAGGAATCTCCCATTCGAAATCGTGAGAGGAAAGAATGTCTCGTTCTTCGGCTCGTGGCACCGCGAACAAACAGACAATTCGATCAGCCGGATTGGAGGGACATGCGCCGTCATGTGCCCAATATCTCGCTTGTTCTTTATTAGTGGGACGCGACAGCGCGTGTCCCTCCATCGCTAATTTGCGCCGTCAATCGCGATGATCACACCCAAGGTTTCGATTGTTGTTCCGGTACTGAACGAAGCAACTGGGATAACGGATTTGCTGGGTCACTTGCGAAACGCAGCTCCCGCAGCACAAGTGGTGGTGGCCGACGGCGGCAGCACCGACGAAACATTGCAGCTTGCGGCTGAAGCCGGTGCCGACGTGATCGTCAAAGCGCCACGCAGTCGTGCGCTGCAGATGAATTTCGGGGCGGCGTCCAGCAACGGCGACATATTATGGTTCGTTCACGCCGACATTCGCATTCCCGGTGATGCTATCGCGGAAATTCAGCGGCTGCTCAGCGATCCTGAAGTCGTGGGAGGCTTCTTTCGGATTCGTCTTCCTGATCCGCACTTCGTTTATCGGTACACTGATGTCGTGGCGCATTACCTTGGGTTGCTGCTCAGGATGCGCTGCGGCGACCATGGCATTTTTTGTCGTCGCCAGGTCTTCGACGAGATCGGTGGCTTTCCCGACGTGCCGCTAATGGAGGATGCGGAATTTTTTCGTCGCCTGTGTCGCCGCGGAAAGGTTCGCTGGTCGAAATCGCGACTGACAGTTAGCACCCGGCGGTACCAAATGATCGGTCCGTTTCGCCTTACATTTTTTTATGGATTAATCGGAGGACTATATGCCGTGGGTGTTCCGTTGCCCCGCCTGGCGAAAATGTATTCCAGATTCTGTGCCAGTCGAAAAACGGACGATTGCGACTTGCCCTGACATGCTGCCGTGCTCCTATTGAGCGAACTGACGAGATGAAACTGGGCGTGAACATCGATCATATAGCGACGCTACGGCAGGCGCGTTACTCGAGCATGCCCGAATCGAAGAACGTCGAGCCCGATCCGGTTTCGGCGGCGGCGATCTGCGAACGAGCTGGAGCGGGCGGCATCGTGGCGCATTTGCGAGCCGATCGGCGGCATATTCAGGATCGCGACATCGAGCGGTTGCGCGAAAACGTGATGACGAAGCTCAACCTGGAGATGGGCAACACTCCCGAAATTGTGGATGCCGCCTTGAAAATTGTGCCAGATGAAGTGTGCCTCGTTCCGGAAAAGCGTGAGGAAGTTACCACCGAAGGCGGCCTGGATGTGGTGGCTAACCGGCGCGAGCTGGAGACCACAGTTAAACGGCTGCATTCGGCCGGGATTCGAGTCAGTCTGTTTGTCGATCCGGATTTGCTACAAGTGGATGCCGCCGGCGAGCTCGGCGTGGAAATGGTGGAACTGCATACCGGAAAACTGGCGAACGCATTTACCGACAAAATCCAGAGCCAGGAAGTTGAAAATCTGCAGGCGGCGGCGCGTTGTGCCTTTGAACTGGAACTCCAGGTAAATGCGGGCCACGGGATCAACTACACCAACATCGATCTGGTGAAGAGAGTGCCGCACCTAAGCGAGTTGAACATCGGTCATTCGATCGTCTCCCGGGCAATGTTTGTGGGACTGGACCGAGCCGTTAGGGAAATGTTGATCGCGATGGAGGATTACGCCGGATGAGTGAGATGTTAGAACGGTTACAAGGTTACAATTGTTACAAACGGAATGCGCCCTGCGCGTGGTTGTCGGATTGGACGGATGCCGCCGACGTTTGTAACGATGTAACTATTGTAACGCTTTTAACGACGGCGGAGGCAAAGCCGGAGCCGAAGCCATGAGCGTAATTGGTATTGGCGTCGATCTGGTTGAGTGTGAGCGCATCCAGCATTCGCTGGATCGCTTTGGCGACCGGTTTCTCCGACGCGTCTTTACCGATGGCGAGATTGAGTATTCAACCACGATGAAATTCCCGGCGCGTCATCTCGCGGCGCGGTTCGCCGCGAAGGAGGCTTTCTCGAAAGCGTTCGGGACCGGCATTGGAAAAAGCATGGGCTGGCGTGATATCGATGTCCGGAAGAAGGAGAGCGGCGAACCGTATTTAGTGTTGAGCGGTGGCGCAGAAGAGCTGGCTAAAGGGCGCGGCGTTACCAATGCCCTGATCACTTTGAGTCACACGGATCACCACGCGATGGCGATGATCGTGTTGGAAGGATGAGCGGCACTGGAGTGGTGGAGTTGTGGAGTAATGGAATTGCCGGTCGAGGCGTCTTCGACATCACTCCGATACTCCATCACTCCATCACTCCATCACTCCATCACTCCATTACTCCATAACTCCGGCGCTTGCGCCGAAGCATTACGTCCGCCACTTTGTCGCCCCGTGGGCAAAACGTTTTTCATTACAACCGCGATCGATTACACGAATTCGGCGCCGCATATCGGGCACGCCTACGAGAAGGTGCTGGCCGACGTCATCGCGCGATACCATCGGTTCAAAGGCGAAAAGGTATTTTTCCTGACCGGCGTGGATCAGCATGGACAAAAGGTCCAACAGTCGGCGGCCAAAGAAGGCGTGCCACCAGCGCAGTTCGTAGCGGTCGTTACCCAAAAATTCATCGACCTTTGGAAGAAGCTCGAGGTGCAGTATGACGGTTGGGCGGCAACGATTGAGCCGCTTCACAAGGCCGTGGTTCAGGGAATTCTTCAGCGTCTCTTTGACGAAGGACTGATCTACAAAGACAAACAATCCGGCTATTACTCGGTCCGACAGGAACAATTTGTGACCGACAAGGAGCGGGGACCGGACGGCGAGTTCGGGCCGGAGTGGGGGCAGGTCGAACTGCGCGAAGAAGAGAACTACTATTTCAAGCTGTCGCAGTATCGGGAATGGCTGCTGAATTATCTCGATAAGCGCGCCGATGCGGTAGTGCCCGATTTTCGGCAAACCGAGTTGCGCAATGCGGTGCAAAAGCTCAGCGGCGACCTTTGTATTTCGCGACCAAAATCGCGGCTCGATTGGGGAATTGAGCTGCCGTTCGATCGAGAATATGTGACCTATGTGTGGTTCGATGCATTAACGAACTACATCAGCTTCGCCGGTTACGATCCGGCTCTCTCAACTTTCCACTCTCAACCCTCAACTTTCCGGGAAAAATGGCCGGCGCTGCAGATCATCGGCAAAGACATTATGGCGCCGGCGCACGGAATTTACTGGCTGATCATGCTACACGCCATGGGATTCGACGACGATGTGATGCCGCAACTCCTGGTGCATGGCTGGTGGAACCTGGGCGGCGCCAAGATGAGCAAGAGCGCCGGCAACGTTGTCGATCCAAATGTCCTCGCCGACAAATACGGACCGGAAGCGCTTCGTTATTATTTGATGAGCGACATGGCGACCGGCAGTGACGCCGATTTCAGTGAGGAACGGTTGGTAACTCGTTACAACAGCGATTTAGCGAATTCCGTAGGCAACCTTTTAAATCGCGCGTTGACGATGACTCATAAGTACCGCGACGGGAAAATAACACGGCAAAGTGATCAACTCCGGATCGGATTGGAGACTTTGCAATTAGTCAAGATTCCGGAAGCAGTCGAGCAATTTAGAACTCAAATGAATGCGTTTCAGCCGCAAATGGCGTTGTTAGGGGCGTTGAAACTTGCTATTGCGTGCAATTTCAGTGTGGAAGAATTTGCGCCATGGAGACTAGCAAAGGATCCAAAACAAGGACATTTTCTTGATAACGTGCTGTACTCGTTGGTCGAAGCACTTCGAATCATAGCCATCCTGATTTCGCCGGTGCTCCCGAAAGCGGCTCATGAAATCTTTAATCAATTGAATTGGAAACTCGATCTGAACGGTAAGGAAGAGCGTTTTAGGGATGCAGATGCGAAATGGGGCGGGTTACCGGATGGGCATGTGATAGGCAAACCAGTGCCGGTATTTCCGAGAATCGAGGAAACCCCTTAACGAACTGCGACTAGCAGCTGTCGGCTAGTGTTGTGTAACTGCAGGGCAGGGAGACTGATTTGTGGCGCAACTTTCCAAGTTGCGATCTGCGCAGACGGCAGTTGAAAACTTGCCCCACTTTGAAGTAAAGCGATCCCGGTAATACAACACTAGGTTAGCGCGCTAACAATCTTCGCTAGCAGGCTGTCGGGGAGAATCCCGAGAAACAGCACCGCGGCAGCGAGCAGACCGATCACTACTCGCTCGCCGCTGTGATCGAGTTTGATCCCGAGGGCGGAAGCCCCGGCTGCCACTTCAGCGGTCGGTAACGCGCGCGGTTCGTCCACAAACATGGCTTTGATCACCATCAAATAATAGTAAAGGGAGATGAAACTGCCGAACAACGCGATGATTACCAGCCAAAGAAGGCCGTTGTTCTGGCCGGCATCGAGCGCGGCGCTGAACAGATAAAACTTACCAAAAAATCCGCCTAACGGCGGCAAACCGGCCAGCGAAAGCATGAAGACCGCCATGTAAGCGGCCAGACTTGGAAAGCGCCGGGCCAGAGCGCAAAAGTTCGAAATGTTATCGCCGCCGGTTTCGCGCCGGACCCATCCGACAACCGCGAACGCTCCGACGAGAGTGATGCCGTAGACGATCGCGTAGAACAAGGTACCGGCGAACCCTTCCGGGGTAGCGGCGACAATACCGAGCAGGGTGTAGCCGGCATGCGCGACCGCGGAATACGCCAGTAGCCGACGAACATTTGATTGAACCAGGGCAACAAGGTTGCCTAACAAAATCGAGAGTGCGGCGACAATTGCCAGCAATGGCGACCAACCCGCAACAAAACCATGCCAGCCGGCAGCTCCCACAATCGGTGCGAACCCGGAAAGTAGAAGTTTTCCCAGGACCAGAAACGAAGCGACCTTCGATGCGGACGCCACCAGCGCGGCGGTGGAGGGCGGCGAGGCTTGATACACGTCCGGCGCCCACAAGTGAAATGGCGCAGCTGCGATTTTGAATCCGAATCCGATCAAGGTCATCACCACGCCGGCAGCGAGCAGCGGCTGAACCTGACTGCTCAGACTGTCCATGATGGTCGTTAACGTCGTGGAACCGCACATTCCGTAGACCAGGCTCAACCCGAACAAAGTGAAAGCGCTGGCGGTGCTACCAAATAGGAAATATTTCAGTGCCGCTTCCGCCGAGCGGACATCGGTGCGATCGAATGCGGTTAGGATGTAAAGTGACAACCCGGTAAGCTCGAGTCCGATGAAAATCATCAACAGCTCCTCACTGCCGATCAGCAGCAGTAAGCCCAGCGTCGCCAGAAGAATCATGGCGACATACTCTCCCTGATGCACAGACACCGAGGAATCGGAGCGCTCCTGATAGGCGAGGAAGATTGCGAACGCGGCGAGCCCCAGACAAATGATTTTGATGAACGAATTCAGCGGATTGATCACCAGCATCCCGTTGAACAACGAAGCGGTTTTCGGAAGGAACATGATTGCTACGGCAGATCCGGCGAGCCCGATGAGTCCGATAAACGCGGAAATCTTGTTAGCTCGTCGTGATAAACCGGCGGCGAGCGCGCACAAGACCGTTAGGGCAAGTATTCCTTCAGGCGCCGATAATTTGAGAAGTTCGAAATACATGCTTCGCTACGCGAGATACGTTACATCGTTAAAATTGTTACAACGTTAATAGGGTATTGGCGGCTTCGCTAGATCGGGAACAGCGGAGCGCCTCGATTTAACCTTTTGACCATTCAAACGATTTAACCTTCCTATCCTCCAGGGTGATTGAGAAAACGCATCGCTTCGATGGCAGGCATTATTCGGTCGAGCAGGAACCTTGGGTAGATTCCAACGGCGAGTGTCGCTAACAACAGAAGCAAGGCGCCGGATTTTTCCGCCAACGTGATCGGCGCGTAGGCGACACTCCCTTCGGATCCTGTTGTTCCCGTTGTCTCGTCGGCGAAAAATGTTCGTCGCAGCAGACGCAGGGTAAAGGCGGCGACTAACACCATGCCGATGCCGGTAATCCAAACCGCCACCGGGAAGGTGGCCCAAGCACCGACCAAAATGATAATCTCGGCCGCAAAGCCGCTGAAGCCCGGAATGCCCATCGAAGCGGCCGACGCCAGCACAAAAGCGAACGCGGCGAACGGTAGCGCCCGACGGATGTGCATGCCGGCCAGAGTATCCAGATCGCGCGTGTGGGTCCTTTGATAAATCATTCCGACGAGCGCGAACAGCAAAGCGCCGATAACACCGTGCGAAAACATCTGCAAAACCGCGCCTGAAACGCCGAGCACATTTGCCGCAGCAAAACCAAGCAGCACGAATCCCATGTGACTGACACTGGAATAACCGATCACAAATTTCATGTCGCGCTGCCGGAGCGCCACCGCCGCAGCGTAAACAATTCCGATAACGGCCAGGACTGCGAGCCATTTGCTCCATGCATTGAAGCCGTCGGGGAAAAGATTCATCGCAACGCGCACCCCTCCGTAGGCGCCGAGTTTCATCACAATGCCGGCAAGCAACATGGAGCCGGCGGTAGGTGCGGCTACATGGCCGGTCGGTGCCCAGGTGTGAAACGGCCAGGCGCCGGCGAGGATGGCGAAGCCGAGGAACAGAACCGGGAATGCCCACATCTGTAATGAAGGATCGAACGCAAATCTTCCGAGCTCGTTGAAATCAAGCGAACCGGCATTGACGTAGGCGGTGATGACGCCAAGAAACACTAATGCGCCGCCGAAGAATGAATACAGCGTCAATTTCATGGCGCCGTACTCTTTGTTAGTCGAACCCCAGATCGCGATCAGAAAGTATTTCGGAACAATGACCAGCTCGTAGAAGAGAAAGAACAGGAAGAGATCGGCGCTAAGGAAAACACCGTATGACCCGCCAACAACCAGAAGCAGCCAGAAGAAAAATTCGTTCCGGCGCTCCTGAACGGACCACGAAAACAGGACGGCGCTGATCGCGGTCAAACTTGTGACGAGCACCATGGCCAGGCTGATTCCGTCGACCGCGAGGTGATAATGCGGTGCGGCCGCGGTGCCTAACGATGCAATCCACGGGACGCGAATCAGTGTTGTGTAGGTGGCCGGGTCGAACGACGAATCAAAGAAGCCGGCAAAGCTGATCCCGCATCCCGCGATGGTGGCGAGCAGCGCAACCCAGCGCGCGGCCCGAGCGGGAACGGCCAGAATCACAATGGCAGCGGCGAATGTGACGTAAATCGTCCAGGCAATCATTAGTCGTGTATCACAAGGATGGGTTGCCGATCGCCAGCCGGATTTGCCCGAGCTTGTATTTGCCTCGCTGCGTCGACGCGCCTTTGCCACAAACCGGAAGAGCCCGGCGACACAGCGCCGTGGCTACAACGCCACCGTCCAGATTTTCAACGGCGCGCCAGTTTGAACTCAACGATTGGTAAGGCATATCGGTGACACACCCACTACGACAGCAATTGGGAGAACTGGACCGCGGTGGTGTTGAAGAGGCTGAACATGAATTGCGGCGCGACGCCGATCGCGAACATCAGCAGGGTGACCGGCACAATCACGATTTTTTCCCATCGTTGAAGCTCCGGCATCGATCGGGTGTTAGGCGACAGTGGACCGCTGAACACCGCCTGCATCGCGCGCAGGAAAACGATCGCGGTAAACAGCAAGCCGAACAATGCTACCGCGGTATATGGCGCGGCAGCGGCGAATGAGCCTTTGAAGATCAGGAATTCGCCAATGAATCCGTTCAAGCCCGGCAAACCAAGCGATGAAAACATCGCAACGCTCATCCAACCGCAGAACAGCGGTGCCCGTTGCATCAAACCTCCGAAATCGTTGATGCCGCGCGACCCGCGTCGTTGTTCGAGCAATCCAACCCAATAGAACAGCGCGGCGGCAGTAATGCCGTGGTTGAAAATTTGAATAAAGATTCCGCTAAATGCGGCTTGGGTATGCGCCGCCTGCAAGGGCGTTAGCGGCGCGCTGACCGCAAACAAGGCCAGCAAGCAATATCCGAGGTGGTTGATCGAAAGATACGCGACCATGCGTTTCAGGTCGGTCTGGGCCCAGGCGGCTAACGATGCGATTACGATGGAGCAAACCGCCAGGCCCAGGATCCATGGGCCCGCTATTTTGAGCTCGTTAGGGAAAAGTGGGAAAACCAGCCGCAGAAATCCGTACACGCCCATTTTAGAGAGGACGCCGGTCAGCATCATCGACACACCGGTCGGGGCCGTTTCGTACGCGTCCGGCAACCAGGTGTGGAACGGAAACAGCGGCACCTTCACTGCCAGGCCGAGGAACACACCGGCAAATGCAAACCACCGGAGGTTTCCGGTGAGAACTCCTTTCTCGCCGATCTCGTTAAGCTTGACGAAATCGAACGTGCCGGCCGCGAGGAAAATGCCGAGGAAAGCGAGCAGCATGGCAACGCTGCCGAGAAATGTGTAAACGAAAAATTTGGTTGCCGCCCGGTCCCGATTCGCTCCGCCCCAAATTTTGATGAGCAGAAACGATGGAATCAGGCTCATTTCATAGAACAGGAAGAAGAGTACAAAATTGCGGGCGGTAAACGTTCCATATAGCGCGGCCTGGGTCACCAGCATCAGCGCGCACATGCCGCGCTCCGCTTTGCCGGCCAGAAGAGCGAACGGAAAGATTAACGAGGTAAGCAACACCAGCATGAGGCTCAGGCCATCGATGCCAACCAGGTATTCGGCTCCGATCGTCGGAATCCAGGTGTGCCGCTCCACAAACTGGAGTGCTCCACTATGAATATCGAATCGCTGCCATAACAACAGCGCGTAAAACGCGCTCACGCCGTTAGCGACCAAGGCGATCAGACGCGGGCTGTAATATCCCCCGGCATAAACCGCGATCGCGCCCAGCAGCGGAATGACAATCAATAACGTAATCATGCCAGCCAAACGTAGAGGATAAGGAGCGCCACCATCGCGACCGCAATCGCGCTCAGATAAGTTTGCACCTGGCCGGAATGGCCACGTGAGATCAGACCACCCAGACCGCGAGCACCGTGAACGCCTCCGTCGACTCCCGCATTAATGCCGCGTTCATCGACCCCGCGGCTAACAATGCCGAGCAATTGTCCAACGGCGCCCGTCAGCCTAACCAGACCGTCCCAAACATAACGATCCATCCAATCGGCCAAGACGGACATGGCGCGGGCGAGTCGAATAACCGTGGCGGCGTAGAGTTCATCCAGCCACATGCGATTAGCCAAAAATCTGAACACGCCCGGCACCGCGCGTTCGAGCGAATCAATGTCAGCAACATTGCGGTAAAGCAAAAATGCCGCGCCCATGCCGCCCGCCACCAGTGCGAGCGAGATGAGGATCATCGGGTGAAACAATTCGCGAAAATCGAAATGCGGAGTTTGGCCGCTCAGATAAGTGCTAAGCCACGGATAAGCCGGCGAAAGAATCAGGCTCAATCCAACGGTGCCGATCGCCAGGACGATCAGCGGAACGGTCATGTTAGGCCGGTTTTCGTGCGCATGCACGGCTGAGCCGGTTCGCCGGCCAAAGAACACGTACAACATCTGGCGAGTCATATAGAAAGCAGTGAGAACCACTCCCGCCAGGACGAGATAATAAGGCAGTTGTGATTTCGGCCAGTGCTCCGTCGCTTCAACAATCGCTTCCTTGGTCCAGGCTCCGGAGAAGAGCAGGGGCACTCCGCTCAGGCTGAGCATGCCGATCGTGTAAGTAGCAAACGTGATCGGCATGGCAGTTCGAAGGCCTCGCATCTTGCGAATATCCTGTTCGTGATGACAGGCGTGGATCACGGATCCGGCGCCGAGAAACAGCAACGCCTTAAAAAATCCATGGGCCAGCAGATGCATCATACCGGCAACGACTCCGCCCACGCCTAACGAAACCATCATCAGGCCGAGTTGCGACACCGTCGAGTAAGCCAGAATCCGTTTAATATCGAATTGCGCGACCGCGATCAGCGCCGCCATCAAAGCGGTAACGACTCCGATCCAAACAACGACCGTGAGCGATGTCGTTACGCCATGGATCGCCCCATGCGTGAACAGCGGAAACATCCGCGCGACCAGAAACACGCCGGCTGCGACCATCGTCGCCGCGTGGATCAACGCGCTAACCGGGGTGGGACCCTCCATCGCGTCCGGTAACCAGACGTGGAGCGGAAATTGGCCGGATTTTCCGACTGCACCGCAGAAGATGAGAAGCGCGATGGATGTAGCGCCGGCTCCCAACGCGGTTAACGCGGCGGTTTCCAGGCAGCCTTTGCCGCCATCATAGAACAGCAGTGTGCCGCTACTGCCGAAAAGCCACAGCATTCCGAGGAACAACGCGAGGTCGCCGATGCGTGTGGTGATGAAGGCTTTTTTCGCGGCCGCAGCTGCGCTCGGCCGTTCAATCCAAAACCCGATCAAGAGATAGGATGCCAGGCCCACCAACTCCCAGCTGATGAACAGAAGCAGCAGGCTATTGGAGATGACGAGACTCAGCATTGCCGCCGAGAAGAACGAGAGATAAGCGAAGAACCGCGAAAAGTTTTTGTCATCGGCCATGTAACCGGTGCTGAACACGAAGATGCAAAGACCGACCAGTGTGATCATCACCAGCATCGCCGCGGCCAAGGGATCGGCCAGCCAGCCTAACCGCAACGTTTGTTCGCCAAACGTGAACCAGGTGAAGTTTTGCACCCCGCGAAATTCCGGCGCCTGCAAAGTCGTTACGAAAATCAGCAGCGACAGAATCAGCACGGCAATCTGGCCGGCAATCGCGAACATGGCCGCCGGGCCGCGACGCTTTTTGGCCAGACCAAGGATCATCAGCGATGCGCCTAACGGAATCGCGGGAACTAACCAGAGATAGCTAACGATCCAGTTTGTCATGGGTGGAGGGAAACCCTTACAAACCTCGGGCTCATTGGCGTCGCCCCTCGGCCGACGTCCCATTGGCGAGCCGCCAATGCCATGACGCATCGTGTATCGCTGACATGCGCAATCATGGAGTACCGAGTCTCACTCGCTGTTCGATGTTCGGCGGATGCCAGTCCGACCCGAACCGTTCCGCGTTGTGAGCGAAGCTCGTTCATAGTCATCCTTTGAGCTGATTCAGCCTATCGACACTGGTTGTGCGGTAGTGCCGGTACACTGCGATAACCAGCGCAAGGCCGACCGCCGCCTCCGCTGCCGCAATCGCGATCGCGAAAATGGCAAACATCAGGCCGACAGGATCGCGGGGTTCGGGCGTCCAACGCCAGAACGCAACAAAATTTAGATTGGCCGCCGCCAGCATCAGTTCGACCCCGATCAAAATGAAAATGGCATGCCGCCGACTCAACACCGCGAGCAATCCGATGCTGAACAGACTCGCCGAAGCAATGAGGATGTGTTGGAGAGTGGGAGTCATGGTTTGATTGTTACAAGAGTTACAACCGTTACATCGTTGAAACCTGCGTCGTTAGTGCGAGAACTCTCCTCTTTGTAACCTTGTAACATCTGTAACCCTTTTAACCTTTCTCCTCCGTCACCAGCACCAGCGCACCGATCAGCGCCGCGGTGAGCACAAGTCCCACGCACTGCAGCGGCCAGACGTAGTCGGTCATCAAAGCCTCGCCGATTTGTTTAATCGTCAACGGGTCAGCCTCGGGCGGGCTGACGCTCAACTCGGGCGTCTGCAAGATCGCCCAGAGCAATCCGGCTAACACCGCACCCGCGATGATTACCCCAATCCAATTGAATTGTTGCTCCGCTTCTACATCCCGCCGAGTCAACAGAATGGTGAACACGATCAACACCGCTACCGCCCCAACGTAGACGAATATCTGGACCAGACCGACGAACTCCGCTCCGAGAAAAAAGTAAAAAGCGGCGAGACCGCCGAATGCGACCACCAGACTGAGCGCGGCGTGAATCAGCCTCGGCATCAGGGCTGATGCCAGTCCGGCCGCCAGCGTCAAAACCGTTATGCCAATGAGCGCGATGCCAATCATTCCGCAAATCGGTAGGTGCGCTGTGCGAATTTCTTTTTGGTATCCAGCAAATTCGACAACAGCAGGTAAACGACTGTGATTACGGCTAACGAGACTAACCATCCGGTTAGGCCACGTCCGGCATAAAACCAGACCGCGGCAGCAATGATGCAGGTGAACGCCATCGGCAGCATGAATTTCCAGGCAAAATTCATCACCTGATCGACTCGTGTGCGCGGCAATGTTCCCCGGACCCAGATGAAGACGAAAATGAGCGAGCCGAGTTTGAGGAAGAACCAAACATACGATGGGATGAATTCGAAGATAGGCAGCGGTGCGTTCCAACCGCCGAGAAATAGCGTTACGGCCAGGCCGCTCACGGCGAACATCCCGAAATATTCCGCCATGAAGAAGTTCGCGTATTTGAATCCGGAATATTCTGTCATATGACCGGCAACGATTTCGGATTCGCCTTCGGGCACATCGAATGGGGTGCGGTTCGATTCAACCAAGCCGGAAATGAAGAAAAGGAGAAAGGCGGCGGCTCCCCACGGCTTGAATACGAACCAATGCGGCACCACACCGTAAGTATGTCCCGATTGTGCGGCAACGATCGCATCGGGCGTTAACGAGCCAACGATCATCACCACCGGCAACGTCGTGATGATGAGCGGTAATTCGTAACTGACCATTTGCGCGATGGCGCGCATCGCGCCCAGGATGGAGAACTTGTTGTTGCTGCCCCATCCGGCCATGAACACTCCGAGCTCGGTGGTCGATCCGATGGCGAAGAAGAACAAGATTCCGCCATCAATGGTGAAGGCGGTCATGTTCCGGCCGTACGGAATCACGCCCAAGGTGAGAATAGCCGCGGCGGCAATCAGGATCGGCGCGACGAAATGCACCAGTTTATCGGCTCGGGTGGGAACAATGTCCTCTTTGATAAGCATCTTGATGCCATCAGCGACCGGTTGGAAAAGGCCGAACGGTCCCACACGATTGGGGCCGTAACGATTCTGGATCCGGCCCAGGATCTTGCGTTCAAGCACAGACAGCAGTGCGAAGAGGCTGAGAAACACCCCTAAAATGCCGGCGATATTGATGAAGACCGAAGCGATCTGAAGAACAAGATCCGGCGCTCCGGCATCGACCAGCCAAACCAGGAGCTGTTGCTTTAAATTGACGAAAAGCTGGTCAACAGCGCCACCGGTCACGACCGTGAAGAAAAGCGGTGCGGGATGACTTTAGCAAGGACGTTTTCAGGGGAGGAAGAGGCACTAAGGCAGGTCCCATCAAGGACGGTCCAACATTTCGCGCGATGCGCTTTGGAGTGCGGTGCGTCCTCGCACCGCTTTGGGACCAAAAAGGGCCTTTAGAAGTCATCCGGCACGTTCAGCCGGTTTGTTTTAAACGAGTAAACAGACTCGACGAAAGCGTCGCGACCATTCGTTTCAAACCATCGGGCGGAACACCAAGGATAATCGGCCGCCACAGGAGTTATCCCATGATGAACCGCGTTGTGATGAACGTAGTTCAGCCGGGCGAGCCATGATTTTTCGAACGTCAACTGCGTGTCCCAAAACTGATACATGACTCGACGGTTAGGCGTGTCGTCAACAGAGTTAAGTTCGATGGCCAGGTCTCGATGCAAATGTCGAATGAAATCGCGATGCGAAACCTGCGTGTTCTCGAATCCGGCAATCAGATGATAATGATTCGAGAAAAACGCCCAGGCTTGAAGAGTCAGGGGATAATTCCCGGCTAACTGAAGGGTCCTCTCACAAAATCCAGCAAGCTTTTTCTCCGTATCGAACAGGTGTTGTCGATACAAGGTAGCCCCGGTGATCATATAGGTCCCACCAGAAAGGAATTCGTGGGGCGGTGCGTGCGGCCAGCTTTCCGGCATAACCGCATCGGTATCAACAGCCCTGTGCAATGAGAAGCACTGTTTTGTCCCAAAGCGGTGCGAGGACGCACCGCACTCCAAAGCGCTTCGCGCGAAAACCTGGGTAGCGCGGGAGGCTCAATGTTTCCTTTCGCTCTGCTTCACGCGGGAGTGTTGGTTAGGGCAGTTTGCTTGTTCATTCTCAGAGAACAAAGCGATCCTGAGCATCACACTCCAAAGAGCTTTCACGCGGAAACGTGTTAGCGGCTTCCCAAAGCTAAGCGCTCCTCCGCGCGGCCATTTCAGCTAGCTCTGACAAAGAGGCGTCGGTCGTTTGACATTCCTACGCCGAGCTGATAAAAACTCGCGGATTTCTCATCATGATCAACAAACTCTTCTTTGCTGTCGTTATTGGGCTCGCCGCATTTTCTTCAGTTCGCGCAACCACGCCTGGATCCGACAGCGCCGCCGATCCGGTTTATGGCGGCGCCGGAGCCGGTTCGTTCGACAGCAAGGACGGCGGAACCTTCCATACGTTTGGTCCATGGATGATAACAACGAATCCGTCCGGCACGACGTCGGCCGGAAGTTTCATCGGCGATTCCACCACCTTAGCGCCAAACAATACCGGCGGTAACGTGAACACGGACGGCGCTGCCTTCGGACTGTTCGGCCACAGCGGTTCATTCGTTAACGCGGTTCGTATGTTTGATTCGCCGCTGTCGGTAGGGCAAACCTTCAGCATTCAGCTGGCGGTCAATTTCCGGAACGGGAACAAAGGAATCGACCTAAAAGATTCGAACGGAAACATCATCTTCGATTTCAATATCGGCGGCGACGTTTACTCGGTGAACAACACGCCGCCGGGGGTGACGACTAACCTGTTCGATAATGCCTACGACCCGAACACGGTATTCACGGTTCAACTCACCCAGACGAGCGCGACCGAAGGCTCATGGACGATTATCCGTAGTGGCGGAAAAAGCGGGACCGCGACATCGACAGGTTTTTCTTATCAAGGCGTGCCGGCGTCATTCGATCTCTACAACGTGCAAACGACCGGCAACGGCGCCGCGGAGGACAACCTGTTCTTCAACAACATCCAGGTGATCCCGGAACCATCGACGCTTGTGTTGCTCGGTGGGCCGGTTTTGTTAGGCGCGATTGCTTGGGTTCGGCGGCGAGGAGCGTGAGCGGCTTCCCAGCCGATGATCTTCCTATAGTTCGGCGGACTGGAGACCGCCGCTCCTTGTTTAGCCCCTTTCATCGCCCATCGCTTGGACGCCGATGCCACGACCTTCCGTGGTCCTCGGTCCATGGTCGATGGTCCATGGTCCCATCTGACGAAGTCAGATGTTGCTTCCGCTCCACTTCAGCTTTTGCCTAACTACTCCGAAGAAGGAGATGTCTGGCATCACCGCCAAGGGTAGCTTCTTTTCGGTGCGGCGGACCCGGACGATATCGCCGAACTTCAGTAGGTCTGGGTCGCGGCCGTCCACCGCCAGGTAAACCGGGTCATCGGGATCGCTGACTTCGATTTCGATTAACGATTCTTCGCGAACGATCACCGATCGATTCGTTAGGACATGCGGACAGATCGGGGTGATCACAAATACGCCCGACTCCGGCGCCATAATTGGGCCACCGGCGGATAACGAGTAAGCGGTTGAGCCGGTTGGAGTGGCGACAATGATCCCGTCGGCATTGAATTCAGTCAGGTACTCGCCATCGACACGGACACTGAGAAGAATCAGCCGCGACAGTTTTCCACGACTGAGAACTGCGTCGTTGAGACCGATTATTTTCTCGCCGGTCTTTCCGTCTGAAACCAGTTCCACTTGCAGCATGGCGCGTTCGCTAAAAGCGATTTCACCTTTGGCAACAGCCGCCACCGCATCGCGGTAGTCCGCGGAAGTGGAACAGGTCAGAAAGCCTAACGCCCCCACATTGATTCCGAAAATCGGCTTAACGTTTTCGCCCAGGTGACCAGCCACATTGAGAATCGTGCCGTCGCCTCCGAGTACGACTAACAGATCGGTTTCGGCCGCCAGTCGCGCGATATCAGCGTTCGATTTTTCACCGACCAAATTTGCAGCGTCCCGCTCGAGGCGCACCGGGATGTCATGCTTCGCGAACTCATCGCGGACGGCTTTGATCATATCCGAGACTCCGCCTTTACGCGGATGCGCGATTAAGCCGATCGTTTTCGGAGGCATGCGAAGAATTCCTGGTTTCCGTCCGCTCCCGTGATGGGCGAGGGGACGATGTCGACAACTTCCTGCTGCAGCTGTGTCGTCACGAAGTCGATGATTGTGGTTTTCGCCTTCTCGTGCAATTCCGCTTCGCGCACGATCCCGCCGCGGCCCACGTCTACGCGTTGAAGTTCAAATTGCGGTTTGATCAGGGCAAGAATCACTCCACTCGGAGTTATCAAGTCGAACGCATTGGACAAGATCAAAGTCAGCGAGATGAATGACACGTCGATGACGCAGATATCGATTTGCTCCGGAATTTCTGCCTCGGAGAGCGCGCGGGCATTCAGTTTCTCAAATACGATCACCCGCGGGTCCTTCCGAATTTTCCAGGCCAACTGATCGTGTCCGACATCCACCGCGTAAACCCTGGCCGCGCCGCGTTGAAGCAGGCAATCGGTAAAGCCGCCAGTAGATGCGCCGATGTCGAGGGCGATTTTGCCGGCAACATCGATCTGGAAATGGTCCAGCGCGCCTTCAAGCTTCAGACCACCACGGCCGACATATTTTGGAGGAGCGGTCGCGGAAATTTCGGCGTCTGGACTCACGAGCTCCGATGCCTTGCTCGCCACGCGAGTGCCGATTCTGATTTCGCCGGCCATGATGGCGCGTTGTGCCTGCTCTCGACTGGTGAATGTGCCGCGAGCGACCAACAATTGGTCGAGACGGGATTTCTTCGGCATACGAACAAGCATCTGTAGGAGACGCTGTTAGCGTCCCATTTAAAGGTGGGGAAGCAAACTGCTTCCCCTACAGACGTTCGCCATCGCGTCTTGCCATGGTGAAGGCGAAATGCAATGCGCCGCTTCCTTCCTTCCCAGAGATATCGCTATGTCATCTCGATCGAAGTGGAGAGATCTAGCTATGCAGAAAGCGTTATCGAGTAGGGAGGTCCCTCGACATCGCTCGGGATGAGGGCAATTCTGCGATGGATACGTCTTGCGGCAAAGAAAAGCGCGTTACGTATTTAACGTAACAATCTATACAAGACGCTGAGACCAGCTGAACTACCGGTTGGATTTACTCCAATTCCCGTTCCCGATCCTTCAGCAGCTTTTCTACTGCCGCTACGTCTTCGGCCGATGCCCGCCGCCGCCGATACTTGCGCTCGATGACGTCCAGCAACGTTCGAAGGTCTTCTAACAACGGCGGGTCATAGTAGGTCCACGATTCTTCATCGGAATACTTCGCCTGCAGTTTCCACGCGCCCCCAAATTTGGTAGCGCGGACCTCGCGTTTCCGCCCCTCATCATCTCTTTCCTTCCAAACGTGGTGAACTGGCATGCGTCGCTGACGTTAAGTCGTTAAGCCGAAATGTGGCATCGGCATCCCTGCCAATGAGCTGAAACCTTCATCGGCTGGAAGCTGATGCCACCTTGAGAACCGCACCCCGCTTTGTGTTGACTGCCAGTAATCGGCACACCTTACAATATCACCGTTGAAAGATGCAGTCAGATTGGCGCTCTATTTTGTCGCCGTTGTTCTCGCCGCGGCTCTTCTGGCGCCACTTTTGTATTGGTCGGCGCAGTTTTTTGGCCGTCACGATCGGCTGACATTTCTTCGAGCATTCGATTTCGAACAGTTCTTTCACCGCGCGTTGTTAATCTCGGCCCTGCTTTTTTTGTGGCTGTTATTGCGATCGCTAACTGTGCGGCGGTTAGGCGACCTCGGAATCCGGCCGAATCCCAATCGGTGGCGTGATTTGGGACTCGGATTTCTGGTGGCGTTGTTGCCTTTGCTTTTGTGCGGCGCCATCCTCGTTTTGACTGGCGTTTATTCGTTACGTCCGTCGGTGAACTGGGGGCAACTGATGCGCACGGTCGCCGCCGCCCTCGCGGTGCCATTCATCGAAGAGCTATTTTTCCGCGGGCTGGTGCTCGGAATCCTTTTACGCTCCGGAAAATTTTTCGCAGCGGTCGCGACCTCAGCGCTTTTTTCAATGCTTCACTTCCTAAAAGCGCCGGAAGGCACCTCGGCCGTTGTCACCTGGACATCTGGCTTTCAATCGGTCGCTCATGCCTTCGTTCAATTTGCGCAACCCATGTTGTTGTTAGCCGGATTTACCACCCTGTTTCTGATTGGCTGGATTTTGGCTGACGCGCGAATCCGAACCGCATCACTGTGGCTGCCGATCGGCCTTCACGCCGGTTGGATTTTCGGCAACGGCGTGTTCAATCGCTTTGCCCGCCGCGAATTCGTTATGCTGCCGTGGCTCGGACGCAATCTGCTGGTTGGATTAATTCCCCTGGCGGTGCTCGCCCTTACGTGGATCATCGTGCGAAGATTTTCCAAACGTGAAATCGCCTGAACTATTTCGCGCCGCGGTATCATTGTTCTACCCGCCGATCTGCGAAGGCTGCGGCGGAGCCGTCGAAGCGAATCAATACCTGTGTGATGAATGTCAGCGACGCGCCCCACGAATCGTTCCGCCATTCTGTGAAAAATGCGCCGAACCATTTGCGGGCGCGATCGATGGACCATTTGCGTGCGGCAATTGCGCGAACCAAACGTTGCATTTTGACGCGGCGATCGCCGGTTACCGCGCGCGCGGGGTTGTGCGCCGGCTGATTCACGAGTTCAAATATCAGCAGCGGATCTACCTGCGACACGTCATCGGGGACTGGCTAGCAGCGGCGTTGCAAGACCCGCGTCTGGATCCGGCGCAATTCGACGTGATCGTGCCGGTGCCGCTGCATCCGGCCAAACAACGTCAACGTGGCTTCAACCAGGCCGAGCTGCTGGCCCGATCGCTTTCCGCCAGGAGCGGTTTGCCGGTGGAGCTTGCCATGGAGCGTGTCCGGTTTACCGAAACCCAGACCGCCTTTGACCGCTCCGAACGCATGGAAAACCTGCATAATGCCTTCCGTTTACGCCAGGGGCGGGACGTGCGAGGTTCCAGGGTGCTGTTGGTGGATGACGTGTTGACCACGGGTTCGACCCTAAGCGAATGCGCTCGCGTACTGAAACGCGCTGGAGCATCGTGCGTCTACGCCGCAACCGCAGCGCGCGCATAGCCATGGCCATTTTCAAGAAACCGACGCTGAAAGCGCAGAGCCAAAAGAAACGCGACATCCCGCAGGGTCTTTTCCAGAGATGCACCGATTGCGGGGAAATGGTGAACGAGATCGAGCTCGCGCAGAATCAAAGGGTTTGTCCCCGGTGCGATTATCACATGAAGCAATCGGCGCACGATCGCATCCAAAACCTGGTCGATCCCGGCACGTTCACGGAAATGGACGGCCAGTTGCGCTCGATCGATACCCTGCGGTTTCAGGGTATGGCGACCTATAAAGATCGCCTTAAGGAATATCAGAATACCACTACGCTGGTTGATGCGGTCATAACGGGCTACGCGAAGATTAACGGTCATAATGTCGGGCTCGCGGTGATGGATTTCGCCTTTCTGGCGGCGACGATGGGATCAGTGGTGGGCGAACGGATTACCCGGGCCATCGAACACGCCACCGATGAAGGCGCGGCCATGATCATCGTGGCGGCTTCGGGCGGCGCGCGCATGTACGAAGGAATGCTCAGCCTGATGCAGATGGCGAAAACCAGTGGAGCATTGGCCCGTCACGCCCAGAAGCGGTTACCTTATATTTCCGTTCTCACGGATCCCACCACCGCTGGCGTAATGGCGAGCTTCGCTTCGTTAGGCGACATCATAATCGCGGAGCCGCGCAGCATGATCGGTTTTGCGGGGCCGCGAGTGATCAAGGAAACCACTCACCAGGATTTGCCCAAGGGATTTCAAACCGCCGAATTTCTGCAGGAACACGGATTGATCGATATGATCGTTCATCGAAAACGGATGCGAGAACAAGTCGGTCAATTGTTAGGGTATTTGCTGCAGAACAATAACGGACATAAGGAAAACTCCGCGAAACACCCGAAAAAGCGCGAAATAAATTCGGAGTAGCGAGCGTGGCGGTGTTCCCGCCGGTTCCTTCAGCGGTGGCAGAATCGCAGGTCTTTTTAAACCGCGAATGAACGCGAACACAAATGCGTGGCGGATGGGAAGCTGGCGGAGGGAGTGGCATTGGCTTCCAGTCAATGAATCCACATAGACCATCGGCTGGAAGCCGATGCCACGAAGTCGGCGACAGCAGATCGTGAAGAGTCTGCGCTTCGTTGCTCATTGCCTTTGGTGTATTGGGTGGACGCATTCTTTAAATTGATTAATCGGTGCAGGCTCCATCGAATATTGGTTACCAACAGACCTTAGCCTGGCTTTACGGACTGCAGAAATTCGGGATCAAGCTCGGTCTCGAAAACATGCAGCGGCTGTTAGGCGAACTGAATCTGACTTCGCCGGTTGCGCCGAAGCTGATTCACGTGGCCGGCACCAACGGCAAGGGGTCTGTATGCGCCATGATCGAATCGATCTGTCGCGCCCACGACTTGCGGACCGGCCTTTTCATTTCACCACACCTGGTGACGTTCCGGGAGCGCATTAAAATCAATGGCCTTCCCATTGCGGAAGAAGATGTAGCGCGCGGTCTGGCGCAAATCCGCGAACTGATCGCAAATTGGGACCCGCATCCCACGTTTTTTGAAGTCGCCACCGCCCTGGCTCTGAAACACTTCAAAAACAGCGAAGTGGATGTCGTTATTCTCGAAACCGGCCTTGGCGGCCGGCTCGATGCCACAAATGCGCTATCTCCCTCGGTGTCGGTGATCACGCCTATCGATTTCGATCACCAGAAATGGTTAGGCAATACCATTGAGGAGATCGCTTCTGAAAAAGCCGGGATTATCAAGCCGCACACCCCGGTGGTTTCATCGGCGCAGGATCCGGCGGCGGAGGCGGTTCTGCGGTCGCGCGCATCCATTTGCGAAGCCCCGATCCAGTTTGTCACTCAACCCTACGGTGGCTCCCCGGTTGGATTACTTGGGGCGCACCAAAAGCAGAATGCGGCGGTTGCCATCGCTGCGGCGCGCGCGGCAAAAATCGAGGTGAATGACGGTGCGATCGTGCGCGGTCTTGCGTCGGTGCAATGGCCGGCGCGATTTCAAAAGTGGGATGATCAACTGATCATCGACGGCGCGCACAATCCGGCGGCGGCGCGGGTGTTGACCGCGACGTGGCGCGAAGTTTTTGGCGATCAACGCGCGACGCTTATCTTGGCGGTACTAGCCGATAAAGATGCGTCCGGCATTTTTGCGCCGCTCGCGTCGATCGCGGAACGGGTCATCTTGCCGCCGATACGAAGTGTGCGCGCCATGTCGCCGGATGAATTGTCGAAGGTCATCCAGTCTGTCACGCCACACCTCCAATATTCCGTTACTCCATCGATCGACGAAGCGATCGCGCTCGCTCGCGCATATTTCTCGCCCATTCTGTTAACCGGCTCGCTACATTTTGCCGGAGATGCCTTGGCCTGCCTGCAAAACCGGCCTAACGCTTTTGAAGAGTGCGCGCAATAACCTCGGAGGGACGAGCCCGTCTCGTCCCATTAGTTAGGCGGTACCCCTGCCTTCTTTTAGGATCGCGCGAACGATTGTTTACCGGTTTTGGTGGAGCTTGTAGGGCAGGCGCTCCGCCTGCCATTCCCGATAACGATGACGGCAAGCGATGCGCTTGCCCTACAACCCCGGGGCGCCTAACTGGCCGGCGGTTTTTCGTTTTCGACCGGCTTCTCTTCGCTCTTGGGCGCTGAACGCTCGGCAGCGCCGCAACCGGAGTACCCGGCGTCACTAGCGGTACCTGCGTTGATTTGCGGAGCGTGCGCACGATTGTTTTACCGGCCTTGGTGGAGCTTGTAGGGCAGGCGCTCCGCCTGCCATTCCCTGATAACAATGACGGCAAGCGACGCGCTTGCCCTACAACCCGGACGCCTAACTGGCCGGCGGTTTTTCGTCTTCGACCGGCTTCTCTTCGCTCTTGGGCGCTGAACTCTGCGAAGATGTCGGAGGAGCTGCTGCGGCTGCGCCCGGCTGCGCCGCAACGGCAGTACCGGGTGTCACCGAAGATTTCTGCGCATCTTCCGGAGCGGGAATTACCGCAGGAGCTTTGGGCGCCGGCGGCTTGTCATTCGCGGTCGCAATTTCAGCGGGCTTAGGCGGACTCATTGACGAGGCGGGCGGGGGACCGGCACTAGCCCCGGCCGGCGTTGGTGCAGGAGCCGGCTTCTTTTTCGCGGCAGCTTCGGCCAGGCGGGCATCGACTTCGCTCGCTTCCATCGGATGGATCCGATGATAATACTCGTTAGACTTGGCCAGCTCCGTTTTGTCCATCAATAGATCGTCGAACCGCCCGCGCCGGCTCAGTTCGAAATCTTTATCCATTTTAATCGCTTCAAACGGACATACTTCCACGCAGATCTGACAACTCATGCAAACCGAGATGTCTATGTCGAACACCGCCGGATAAAACTGCGGTTTGCCCATGTAATCGGGCTTCTTGTCCTTGCTCTTGGTGATGTAAATGCACTGCGGCGGGCATTCCTTTTCGCAAATCTGGCAGGCAACACAGCGGAGCCCGGCGTGCGGATCGCTGCCGTCGAAAACCAGGAATGGGAAGTTTCGATAATTTTCCGGAAGCGGATTGCGCTCCTCCGGATACTGAACCGTGATCAGACGTTCCGGTTCAAAATAACTGCCCACGAAATTTTTCGCCGTTACGGCCATTCCCTTCAGTATTCCGGTGCCGAGCATGTTCGTTACAAGGTTACAAGTGTTACAAAAGTTACAAGAAGAAGCACGCGGATGGCGTTAGCGGAGGATTTAAAAAAGACCGTTGTAACCATGTAACGATTGTAACTCTTTTACCACGTTGAGTGGGCTGAAGCCAAATCAACGATCCACTTCGCCCATCACGATATCAACGCTGCCGAGGATTACCATGACATCAGCCACGGTATGGCCGAGGCACAAGTCTTCAAGAACGGTTAGGTTAATGAAGCTCGGCGGCCGTACCCGGTAACGATACGGGCTCGCGCCGCCGTCACTGATCAAATAAAAGCCGAGCTCGCCTTTTGGGCCTTCGATTCTGCCGTAAGCCTCGCCAACTGGCGGTTTAAAGGCGCGGACCTTCACCTTCGGATTCTGAATCGGCCCCGGCGGCAACTGCTCGAATGCCTGATTTAAAATCCCGATGGTTTCGCGCATCTCCAAGGCGCGCATCATTAACCGGTCGTAGGTATCGCCGTGATCGCCTAACGGCACCCGGAATTTAAACCGCGGGTAAAACCCGTAGCCGTCGACCTTCCGAATGTCGTAATTCACACCGGTCGCCCGCAGCATCGGGCCGGTGACGCCAGCACTGATCGCTAAATCGGGACTCAGCACCCCGACGCCCTGGGTACGCGCGATTACGATCTCGTTGCTTAGGATGAGATCCTCGAACTCATCGAGAAATTTCGGAAATGCCGCGACAACTTTGCGCGCCCGATCGATCCATTCCGGCGACGCATCGACCCGGCAGCCGCCAAAGCGCATGTAGTCGCACATCATCCGCGCGCCGGATAACGATTCGAACAAATCGAGAATCTTCTCGCGTTCGCGAAACGCGTACATTAGCGGCGTGCCCCACGCCCCCATGTCGCTCAACAAAAAACCAAGTAACGACGCGTGGTTCTGAAGGCGGGTGAGTTCAGCCAGGATTACACGGAGATATTGGGCCCGCTCCGGAACTTCGATGCCGGCCAGCTTTTCCACACTGAGCGCGTAGGCCCAGTTGTTAGTCATCGAACAAAAATAATCTAGCCGATCGGTATACGGCATCGACCCGAGATAACTGGTGCTCTCGCCGATCTGTTCGTGGTTGCGATGAAGATAACCGAACACCGGTTTCAGTTTGCGCACCACTTCGCCGTCGAGTGCCACATTCATCCGGAACACCCCGTGGGTGGATGGATGTTGCGGCCCCATCGACACCTCCAACAATTCGCCTTCGAGCCGGCTGGTCATCGCCGGCGGCAGCGGTTCAGTCGGTTCCAATGTGGTTGGCATCATGAAAATTGGGCGAATTGCGACGTTGAAAAGGTTACAAGGGTTACATCGTTGAAACGGCAGGGTGCGGCTCCGCCGAGGAGAGGATTACCATTTAACAGTTTAGCCATTTAACGTTTTAACGGATCAGTGCTCCGCGGTGATGCTCTCCGCCCCATCAGTCCGGAGCCTGACTGTTACAGCTTCGCTTTGCGCGCGTCCTCATGATACTTTGTGCAGGAGAACTTCTTCTCATGCCGACGCCGAAAAGTAAAACCGTTGCTAGCGATGCCTTGGTGGGTATCTGGACGGTTGCATTAACGGCGTTTGTAATCGCCGCGCTCTATTTCGGGCGGGAACTCCTTATCCCGCTCGCGCTGGCCGCATTGCTGACTTTTCTTCTCGCGCCTTTGGTGTCGCGTTTAGAACGCTGGATCGGCCGTATTGCCGCCGTCCTGCTGGTGGTCGCCCTTATCTTTACCGCCACCGGGGCTGGCGGATGGATGGTGACCCGGCAGTTGGTCGATCTGGCAACCAAGCTGCCGGAATACAAGGGCAACATCGTCACCAAGCTGCGCACATTTCGAACTCCCAAGGACAGCGCGCTGAACAAATTTTCGCAGACAGTCGATGAGTTAAAGCACGAACTTCCCGGACAAGAGCCTTCGCCGCCGCCGACCATCACCAAGGAGGTTGGAAAACCCGAAACCGCGGTGGTGTCACCGCCCAGTCCGCCGACTCCGGCACTGCCAGTGAAGGTGATAGAAACCTCCAGGGCGAATCCGTTCGAGATTGTGCAAATGATCATCACGCCGTTGCTGGGGCCGTTAGGCAAGGCGGCGCTGGTGTTAGTTCTGGTGATCTTCATGCTTTTCGAGCGCGAAGATTTACGAAACCGGGTAATCCGCCTGATCGGGCAGGGTCGCATTAGCGCGACCACCCACGCCCTGGATGATGCGGCCGATCGTGTGTCTCGGTATCTGCGGATGCAGCTGCTGGTGAATCTTATCTACGGCGGTTGTGTCGCCATTGGCTTGTACTTTATCGGGTTGCCTAACGCCGTCCTCTTCGGCGCCATCGGCACGGTATTGCGGTTTATTCCTTACGTCGGGCCCTGGATTGCGACCATTCTTCCGACACTTCTTTCCCTGGCGGTTTCGCCGCATTGGACGATGCCGGTTTTAACCGTGGCCCTTTTCGGAGGGATCGAGCTGATTTTGAACAACGTCCTGGAACCGCTGCTCTACGGAAAACATACCGGGGTGTCGTCCATCGCGCTGATCGTCGGAGCGGTGTTCTGGACCTGGCTCTGGGGACCGGTCGGTTTGATGCTGGCCACACCAATGACCGTTTGCCTGGTGGTTATGGGGCGCCATGTTCCGCGCCTTTCTTTTCTCAGTGTGTTACTCAGCGACGAGGAACCGCTGACGCCCGGGGAAGATTGCTACCACCGATTGCTTACCGTCGGCGAGCAGGATGAAATGGAACTGGTCGACTCGTACCTGAAGACGAACTCGTTAACCGCGCTCTACGATAATGTATTGATTCCGGCAATCATCCTGGCCGAAACCGATGCGCGACAGGAAGCGCTCGATCCGGAACAGTTAGGCGAAGTGAAAAAGAATCTGCGCGAAATCTTTCAAGACCTGGCTAACCGGCCGGCGCCGGTGACCCGAGCCAAAGAAGAGAAACCGGAGGCCGAAGCGGTCTGGGGCTATGGTTGCCGCGTTTGCACGCTGCCCGCTCGCGCTGAACGGGACGAGCTGGCGGGCGTCATGCTCACTCACTTACTGCACCTGCACGGCTTCGACGCGCGCAATGCCGCCGCCACTCTCGAAGCAACCCAGCAGCTCGACTTGGTGGAGAAACATGAAGCCGATGTGGTTTGCGTTTCGGTTGTCGCGCCGTCCACCGTGATCCACGCTCGTTATCTTTGTACAAAACTGCGGACGCGATTTCCGCGGCTCAAGATCGTTGTCGGGCTTTGGAGTACGCGGGATAAAATTGCCGAAGCAATAGACCGCCTGAAAGATTCAGGCGCCGACGAAGTTGTGGATCTGCTGGATGAAGCGATGGCTCAGATTTCGAAATTCTCGCGTCCGCTAACGGAGCCAATGATGGCCGCACCGATCCCAGCCGATGAAGTTGAACGCCAGGCTGCGCTGCTCGACACCCAACTTTTGGACAAGAAGATGGAGGTTGTGTTCGATCGGATCACCGCGCGGCTCGCCCGAATTTTTGAAGTCCCGATCGCAGTTCTGACGCTGATAGATTCGAATCGTCAATTTTTCAAAAGCCAGAGCGGCCTGCCGGCTGATTTGGCGGCCTCACGCGAAACGTCGCGAGACGTTTCGGTTTGTGGTCACGTCGTCGCGGGCAATCGAATGCTCGTGGTAGAAGATCTCGCGCGCGACCGGCGCTTTGCTAATAACGCGCTCATTCGCGAACGCGGGATCCGTTTTTACGCCGGCGTTCCAGTGCGCGCGCCTAACGGCCAGCCGATCGGTTCTCTTTGCCTCATGGACAGCAAGCCGCGAAATCTCAGCGCGCGTGAAAAACGCCTGCTACAGGACTACGCCGATGAAGTGACCGAAGAAATCGCGCGACGGGCCGAGGCGGACGCGGTCGCCGCCTGAGCACAAAATTGTTACGCGGAAGCGGTGCCGGGGGTAGCCGTGATATTTTCGGCACCATCGGTCTGCGGTCGATCCACGTAATGGGCCTTGGCTCTCTCGAGAACCTCATCATGCGGTGTGGGCTCGTATTCGAAATCGTCCGGCGGCGTATAATCCTTCCGCATCGGATAATCCTCGAACTCGTCCCACATCAGAATCCGCCGCAAATCGGGGTGACCATCGAAATGAACCCCGTATAAATCGTAAATCTCGCGCTCCTGCAGTTCGGCACTGCGCCAAACCGGCGTTAACGACGGAAGATGGGCGAGCTTCGCTCGATCCGGCGTGCGCATCCGCATCACCACCGGCCCATGCTTTAATGTCATTGAATAAAGGTGATAAACCGCTTCCAGATAACCGGAAACTTTCGTTTCGGTTGTCTCCGGCACTTCTTTTTCAACGCCATCAACCATCTTCTTCACTTTCACCGTGGTTTTGATGGTACGGTCTAACCAGTCGACCCCGGTAACGTTGGAACAAAAATCCAGGCGCAATTCTCCGTCGTCCCGCAAGAATTTCGCAACTGCCACCGCGTGTTCATTGTCGACAAGCAATGAAGGTTGCGCCGCGGGACCGGGATTCGGCACGATCTCGATTTTCGCGCCGGGAATGGCTGTGTCGATGCGTGCCTTGATTTGATCGAGCGATTGCATCGGGTTACAACTGTTACAAGGTTACAAGGGTTACAAATCGATGGCATCGAGCGCTTCGAAGACTTCCCGGTCCGCATCATCAAGCTCGTGGAGATTTGAGGACCGGCTTCGCAGATGTCGCAAATAACCGTTGATCAGGCTTAACACGCCTAGGGATTGGTGCTTCAGTTTTTCGACTTCAGGGCCCGGCAGGTACCTTTCGTCCAAACAGATATTCACATCGTCGACTAATTCCTGAAGCGATCCGCGCGAATGTAAAAAGAAGCGTATCTGATCGGGATAATGAAAACGACCATGGCCTTCAGGGATGTTGTTAGTCAGCGATTGCGAGGCTCTGCGACCAGAATCGCGTTCGGCCGAGTTGCGTGTTCTTGTAACCTTGTAACTCATGTAACAATTGTAACTCCCTATTGCTCCCGCTCCACCACTGGCGGCTTGAACAGAGTCGCGTTCGCTGCGGGTTCGAGATCGTGTTTGCCGAACGCCGGCACCGGAAATTCGCTCGGTTGCTCTTTCTTCAGAAAATCAGCTTTAGCTGGGCCCGTTAGTTTTTGTTCGTCGATTTTGCGTTGCAGCTCCATGAACGCGTGCAACAAGGCTTCGGGACGAGGTGGACATCCGGGAATGTAGACATCGACCGGAATGTAGCGGTCGATCCCTTTAAGAACGTTGTAGCCTTGCTTAAATGGTCCGCCGGAAATCGCACACGCACCCATCGCGATAACGTATTTCGGGTCCGGCATCTGATTGTACAGCCTAACGACTTGCGGCGCCATTTTCTTGGTCACGGTGCCGGCCACAATCATCAAATCGGCCTGGCGCGGTGACGGCCGAAATACTTCGCCACCGAACCGCGCGATGTCGTAACGGGATGCAGCGGCGGCGATCATCTCGATGGCGCAACAGGCAAGGCCGAATTGCAATGGCCAGATCGAATTTCGACGGCCCCAATTGTAAAGATCCTGAACCGAAGTGACCCAGATGCCCTGGCGTTGCAGTTCGCTGCGCAATGCTTCGTCGACTGGTTCGGTCATGTTGAGACGTTACAACTGTTACAGGGTTACAACAGTTACAAAGTTATCGGCAAAGGCCACACATTGCCATTGTAACGGTGTCACTTTTTTAACGGTTGTAATCGGAACCGCAATGCGGTTCAGCGCACCCAGGTCAGGCATCCCTTCATCCAAGCCCACACCAAACCTTCGATTAACAGCAGCAGGAAAATTAGAATCGCGATGAAGGCGCCTACCGGCAGACCGGTGAACGCGACCGCGAATGGCACCAGAAATATCGCTTCCACGTCGAAGATCAAAAAGATGATGCAGTAGGCATAATACTGTGAACGAAACTGCACCTGCGCTTCGCCAACGGATTCCACTCCGCATTCGTAGGTGGCATTCTTGGCCGCGCCCGGCTTAGGCGGCTGAAAAAGTCTCCGCCACATCCACGCCGCTCCCAGCGGCATCACCGGAAAGATCAACGCCACCGCAATGAAAATTGCAATGAAGAGATAAGGATGAGGGGACATCACGATAGATCACTCACGTGGAAACAGTGGCAAAGGGCGTGCGCGACATCAACAGTCTTGGAGGTGCTGGTCAAAGCACCAAAACCCAATAACCAAGCACCAAGGAATATCCAATCACCAAATTCTAATTTTCGGCACGCGATCCCGCTTGGAGCTTGTGATTTGAAGCTTCCCTGGTGCTTGGATGTTGGTGCTTGGAGCTTCCGTGCCTTTCCGCTCACAACTGTGAGCGGAAAGGCACGGCCAGCCATTCGGTGACGCGTTCCCATAACGAACGGCCGTGGAAATTTTCAAGCGTGTATTCGCGCGAATGTTTCAGGTCGCCTTCGAACATTGTTTCCATTTGGCGGGCAAATCCGGCGTCGTAAACCGCGACGTCGAGTTCTTCATTGATGGCTGATGAGCGCGCGTCCAGGTTGGACGAACCGATCATCGCGAACAGGCTGTCGATCACCATGCCTTTGATGTGAATCATCGTAGGCTGATATTCGAAAATTTTCACTCCGCCTTTCAGCAACTCACCATACGCTGTTCGTCCCGCTGATTTCGTTAGCGGTTGATCGTTGTTAGGCCCGGGCAGCATTAGCCGAACATCAACCCCACGTTTCACCGCGTCAGTCAGTTGCCGCACCTGGTCGTCGGTAGGCGTGCAATACGAATTGGTGATCCAGATTCGCTTCGTAGCCGCGGTGAACGCCACGGCTTGAACCAAAGGGACCGGCGCCATCGAAAACGACCGCGAAGTGACGATTTGGGCCTTGATGTTGCCCGCTCCAGTCAAAGCCGGGAATTGTCCCGCACCGGTTAGGGCTTCCTGGAACGTTTTGATCCAGTGCTCCTGAAACGCCGCCTGCAATTGTCCGACCAGCGGGCCTTCGATCCGCACATGCACGTCGTGCCAGTTCTTTTCACTCTGCGCGTTCCCCGACCATTTGTCCGCAAATCCAACACCACCGGTGAAGCCGATCCGGCCGTCGACCGTGAGAATGCGACGATGCGTTCTCCGGTTAGTCCGATCGACCCGCCATGAATGCGTCGGATGGTAGTAGGCGAACTTGCAGCCGGCGTCTTTCATCATCCGCACATCGGAATTGTTCAGCTGCCAGGCCGACCCGATACCATCAAGCAAGACCCGCACTTCGATTCCGGCCCGCGCTCGTTCGCATAACATGTCGCGGAATTTAATCCCGGTCTCGTCGGAATAGAGGATGAACGCTTCGAAGTTGATCGTTTTCTGCGCCGCGCGCATCGCGTCGAGCATCGCCGGGAAATATTGGTCGCCGTTGTTCAGCAGCTCGATCTTGTTGCCATCAAGCAGACTCGGATTCGCCAGGCTCAGCGCCGACCCGATGAACTCCGGCGCTTCGACGTTGAAGCCGTGCTCGAAATGATATTCCAGCGTATGCCGTCGGATAAAAAAGAGACAGAACAGCACTACCACCGCGAGGAAAGCCAGCGTCAACCCGATCCATTCGCCGACCGCCAGTTTCCACCAACGGTTATTCAGCCAATGATTTGAACGAGCTCTTCGTTTAGCAGCCATACTCTTCTACTGGAGGGACACGCCCCGTCGTGTCCCATATATTCTGACGTTGGCGATAGGGTTGTTCGTCCATTCCGTGGTGATCGCGATTCTAATGGAGCGACAGCCTATGTCGCCTCGCAAATATTTGGCCGGTCCGAGCCGGACGGGCAGCGCGGCGCAGCGCCCTCCAGTGGGTGGTTCGGTACTGAAAAGCACGCATCTGTAAACAATCGTGAAAGAAGATGCGCGCGCGTGCGTAGAAGACTCATGAATACCTTCTTCCGCCGTTCCGCAGCGCAATTCTTTATCATCCTGGCCGTCCCCTTAACAAACGGTTTCGCCTCGTCCTCGAGCCCGCCGCCTGACTTCGCGGGTTCTCTTGCCGGGATTCCTGCCAGCCGGGCCGGGGATCCTCAGTCGAATCCGACGCCGATTCCGTTGCCTCTCAAATCCACCGATGTTCGGCTCAACATCTCAGGCGGATTGGTAGAAGGCGAAGTGTCGCAGGTGTTCAGCAACAACACCGGCCAGACGCTGGAAGCAATCTACGTTTTCCCGTTACCGAGCGAAGCAACGGTGATCGAAATGGAGTTGCGGGTGGGCGACCGCATCATTCGGAGCGCGGTCAAAGAACGTGAGGAAGCGCGACAACAATACGAAGCGGCGCGCGAGCAGGGCAAAAAAACCGCGCTGCTTGAGCAGGAGCGGCCTAACATGTTCACCACGTCGGTCGCCAATTTCAATCCGGGCGAGACCGTCGAGATCCATTTCAGTTATTTGCAGGCGGCCGATTATCAGCGCGGCAAATACGGCGTGACATTCCCGATGGTAGTTGGCCCTCGATATATTCCGGATAATCACGACGGCGCCGACGCGAGTCGTATCGCGCCGCCGCTGCTGCATCCATCGATTGATCCCGGCCACCGCGTTAGCCTAACGGCGACGATCAACGGCCTTCCGGTGAAATCGATCACGTCGAGCACTCACGCCGTCCGGTGCACATCGGCCGATGGCGGAAAATCTTATCAGGTCACTTTGGCCGACAACTCAGTTATGCCTAACTGCGATTTTCATCTGGATATCGCCCTGACCGGCACCGATGAGCCGGAGCTCAGCATCGTAACCACCGAGACATCGGACGCCACTTACGCGCTGGTGACCCTGTTTCCGCCGTTGAGCGAATCCCAGCAACCGCCTCCGCGAGTCCCGCGCGACGTCTTATTCCTCATCGACACCAGCGGTTCGATGAGCGGCGAGTCCATCGGCCAGGCGCAAGCGGGGTTGTTGCGCTGCCTCGATATGCTTCAGCCCGAAGACGCCTTCACCATTGTCCGGTTCTCCAGCGATTACACTTCGTTCTCGCCGTCGTTGCAGGCTGCAACGCCGGATCAAGTAGCGGCCGCCCGGTCGTACGTCCAGACATTGCAGGCCGAGGGCGGAACCGAAATGCAGCCGGCGCTGGATTATACATTGTCGATTCCGAGCACCCGCGAGAATGCACTCCGCTTGGTAGTCTTCCTGACCGATGGGGATGTGGGCAACGAGGATTCGTTGATGCGCCTCCTCAACGCCAAACTGGGCGCCACCCGCGTGTTTACATTCGGTATCGGCAGCGCGCCTAACGAGTTTCTTATGCGCCGGCTGGCTGAACTTGGGCGCGGCCAATGCCGGTTCATTCGTTCACACCAGGATATCGGCAATGTGATGGGCGATTTCTTCCGCACCATCGATCAACCGGCCATGACGAACGTTCGGTTAAACTGGCGCTCGGCCGATGCGCAATTGTTGTCGAGCGCGATTACCTACCCGCAATTGTGTCCGGACGTTTATATCGATCGGCCGGTTCAGCTGGTAGCGAAATTGCCGCGGAATTTTAATGGCGCACTCAATGTCAGCGGGACGGTCGAGGTGCAACAAATTCAGCATCGATTCGAAATGAAAACTGCCGCGCACGTTCAACACAAGGCCGTGCCGACGCTGTTTGGCCAGGCCACCGTTAACGATTTGATGTATCAAAGGTTGCGCACCACCGATGCCTCCCAATTGGAAACACTGCGGAAACAGGTGGTGCAGACCGCCCTAACGTATCAGTTGGTCACCGCGTTCACCTCGCGAATCGCGGTGGAAGAACAAATCACCCGGGCGCCGGATGGAACGCTGGCCAGTGTGCGCGTTCCGACGACCTTGCCCAAGGGCTGGAGCGCTTCCGCATTCTTTCCGACCGCGACTAACGACACTATTCAGTTGGTCATCGGAATCGTAGCGATCGTCTTCGGCTCGGTGGTATTGATCCTGGCGCGGCGCAGAGCGTGTCGATGAAACGCGGCGGCGAACTCCGTTATCAATTCCTGACCTTCGGATTGGTCCTGCTGACTGCCGGGGCGGAGATCGCCGCCAAGCCCGTGGCGCATGAGGTCATCGGGCGGGTCAGCACCGCGCGAGCAAAAACGATCTGGAAGCAATGGAAAAAGAAAACAAACGGAAGCGAGCAGGGGACGTTAGTCCTTCCGGGACGGCCGCATCTCTGGCTCCGAATTCCGTCATGCCACATCAGCGCTTTGGTGATGCACGAATCGGATCCGGAAGCGCTGCACCGGTTTCCGGCGTCGCGAGTTGCAGAATCCGGAGCGGTAATCGTTTACGCCCATCGCGATGTCCATTTTCGCGCGCTGGCGCACATCCAAACCGGCGATCGCCTCCAGGTCGAACTGGCGGATGGCTCGGGCGCAGTTTACCAGGTCCGATCCATCGAGGTCATGTTGCCGGAGCAGATCAACACCGCCGTTGAAGTATCGGGAAACGAAGAACTATTCCTCCTCACTTGTTATCCGTTCCGATATATCGGGTCCGCGCCACAACGCTTCCTGGTTAGGGCCACCAAAATTGATTGACCTGGAGGGACACGCTTTGTCGTGTCCGACTATTGTTCGATCTTCAATCAATACCTAACTGGCGGAACCAATCCTTGCGATCAAGATAGCGCCGATGCAAACGAATGTGGCCATCGACCACATGAAAGACTCCACAGCCGCGCAAATGAAATGAGCGACCAGTCGGTTGGGCATCTCGATAGGGCCCTTCAAAACTGGCATGGGCCTGCCATTCCAACACAGCCCAATCGTGGTTCCCTTGGATGAGGGAGAACGGCCGCTTTTGCCAGGTCGGAAAGGCCCGGAAAAAATCGGCGAAATGAGCGGCGATCGGATCCTGTCCGTCAATCAACTCGCCCCAGGTATAAAGCAGCTGGGCCTGTGGCGAATAGAGCGAGGCCAATCGTTCCGGGTCATGCGAATTGGCCGCGACGACCCAGGCTCTGATCACATCTGCAACGTTGCGCATAAATGCTACGGCTAAATGCGTCGGCCAAGAACGCGAGGCCGATTGTTGCGGCAACGCGTTGATCGGTCAAGCTAAACTGATCGAGCAAAAAGTAAGAAGCGCGTCCTCTCGCTAGCGCAACGTCGTCGCATCGCCTTCCAGCCGATGAGACGGCGGCTGGAAAGCCGCCGCTCCTGACAACGACGTCGCATCTGGAAGCTAACCGCGAACGTACCGGAAACGATGCCCCACGAACAAAGCGAGAATGGTCCCCACCATTAGACAAACGGATGGCCCGCCATCCGGCACCGATTGTGACGGTCCAGCTAACGCGTAACGGAATTGCGCGATCCCTGGATCGGTGCCCTGCGGGGCGTTCATATTCCCATGAACCGTTAGAGTAGCGCTGGTAATCGGTGTCATTGAGCTGGCAGCAAAAAGCGCAGAAGTCACTCCGTCCAAATCGTGGCTCACCGTGCCTAACAGCGTCGCGCCGTTATAAAAATCGAGCGTGACCGGAAACGTGCCTTGGGTGAAAGCATCGGGTTCAGCCTCGATCCCGAATGTGCTGAGCGGCTGCGAAAAATTGAACGTAACGGAATTGACGTTCAGAAAATCGACCGGCGACAACACGCGGGGCGTGCTGGTCTCGGCGTTTGGCGGTGAACTCCATGTGCTCCAGGTATCCGGCACGGTGAATTCCTGCATCAAGGTGGAGAAGGCGATCGTTAGATTGGCATCGGAAAGAGTTAAAGTCGTGGTGCCGTCGGGGCCGGTAATGGGAATAAGAGTAGTGGAACTGGTGTAAGCGCTGTCCGGTTTTTTTGTGAAAAATCCCGGGTGCAAGCACGACTGGCCGCGATTCACGCAATCGACCGCTTCTCAGCCGGCTAGGAGGTTAGCCACAGGGTGGATCGGCCGCTCCGTCGGGCGATGCCAAACGTAAGCCCCGAAGAATTTCGGGGCTCATTATAAAACTCCTTCGGAGTTCAGGCCTAACATCGCCCGACGGAGCGGCGGATCCACCTCGTTAATGCGCCACGAGGTCCTATGCCTTAGCGAACGCGCATTCCGTAGCTGTGCGGTTCCAATAATTTAACTTCTGAGCGCGCCCCGCCCCCGGCTCAGTGACCGGAAAGGCCGTGATTGATGGTATCGCGCATATCCTGTCCCTGTATGCGATCAGTCGCGCTCTGATCCCGGCGCACTTTACCCTGATAAATGTCCCTGATCACAAAATCCACTTTGGCCCAGCCGGCCGGACTGGTGTTAATGGACGCGGCCGATTTCGGCGTCTTCTTAATCAACGCGACGAGTTTGTATTTCGCAGTGTCAAGATGGGCTAACGAGTATTCGCCCTTGGCGTTGGTGGTAGCGCTGACCGGTTTTCCGGTGCCATCGGCGCGTTCGGCCCGCACTTCGGCCGCTTCGATAGGTCGACCGGACACGTCCACCACATGTCCACGGATGGAATTTCCTTCAGCTCGGGCGGAAGCGACGGCGAAGAACAGGCTGCAAACAACGGCTGCGATTAAGGCAAAAGATTTCATGGCATCTGCATAAAAGCCGGTCGGATGCCACCTGACAATGCGAAAACCAGTTTCTCGCCTATCGAGTCCCACATTTTTTTCGGAACATCTTCCGGCTCAGGAAGTAATCGTTCGTGAAAAATAGCGCGCCATATTCCGGCCGCCCACACAGAAGAATAACGGGACTTTAGTCCGACCCGTAGCCGGTTAGTCTACCATTCTTGAATGTGGCGAAGTGATCGCCGTCTTCCCATTTCAGGGTTTCAATTCCATCCTTCGTGGTGTCGTGAGTAGGATTCTTTTTAACGATTCCAAGCACTTCGGCCTTGGTCATCCCGACTCGAAGTTGAGAAAACCGTTTATCCATCTGGCAGCCGACGCATAACAACATCAACAACGACAAGGTCGCGACAATTCGATTCATCATAAGCCTAACTAAATACCGAATGCCGACGCGGGTGGGAACTCGAAAATATGGGAACGTCCGCACGCCGGTGCGTCGGTGCGTGAACGGCTTGGATTTTACGGTCTGTAAAATCGCAAACGAGCCACCCGGATGCAGCGAGGTTCGGCACTTGGGACGTTGATTGGCTTCGCGCACCGATCGGTCGCGGGGTTTGCCGTGACGAAACGATACCCGACCGCTAGTGTCGGACGATGACAGAGCCCACCGCGCGGATTTGGAAAAAGATCGGCTGTTTTCACGGCCTCACCATGCTGTTCAGCGGAGTGTTCGAAGCGTTGGTGCTTCACGCCGGAAAGATGGATGCCGGCAATCTGCTCTACGTTACCGGCTCAATGTGGAGCCCGGCATTGGCCGCGTTCGGCACGAAACGTTTATTCGGAGAAAGCATCCGCGATCTACCGTGGGGGTGGGGGCGGTCGAAATACGCCTGGCTCGGTTATCTGATTCCGATTGCGTATGCCGCGCCGGTCTATCTCCTGGTCTGGCTTACCGGCCTGGGCGGTTTCGCCGACGCAGCGTTCGTTAGGCAAACCGCTGAAACATTCGGTTGGAAGAATTGTCCTCCAGGGATCGTGCTCGCGCTTTTTGTGCTGTTCACGGGCACGTTAGGCCTGGTCGGCAAAACATCGCGTGCTTTGGGCGAGGAGATCGGCTGGCGCGGCTTTTTGGTGCCGGAGCTGGCTAAAGTGACCGGGTTCGCCGGCGTAGCCCTTATCAGCGGCGCGATGTGGGCGATCTACCATTTTCCGGTGTTGATCTTCGCGGATTACAACGCCGGCACCCCGGTTTGGTTCGGCCTCAGTTGTTTCACGGTCGGCGTGATCGCGGAAAGCTTCATCTTCGCCTGGTTAACCTTGCGCTCCGGCAGCCTGTGGCCGGCGGCATTCATGCACGGCAGCCACAACTTATGGGTTCAATCGATCCTCACGCCGCTCACCCGTGATACCGGTCCGACCGCATACATCATCGACGAGTTTGGCATCGGGTTACTGATCACAACCGTGATCGCCGCGATTATTGTGTGGTGTAAGCGTGGTCAGCTGCGGCCTAACGAGTAGCTCCGCAGAGTGGGGGACTTCAGCAGGTCGCTGCATCGATTCGGATTCGAGCTGATTGGTCTTGGTCAACGCGTCATGATCCGCGCCAGCGCAGACGAACGACGCTGTCACCGCGACCACGCACATGTGCCGAGGCACGCGAGAAACTAGCCGGTGGTGAAACCACCGGTTAATCGAGTAATAAAGTCTTCGCCCCGGTAGGGGCGAGAGAAATTCTCGTGGGTTGGTCTGTCGCCGCTCGATGCCGGGGCGCGATAATTAAGTTCCCATCACGGAAGTGCGTTGCTCTGATCCTAACATGTTTAGATTCGATAAGTTACCGTTATAGCGCCGCATTTATGCCCACGTTCGGACTGGAATTGAGACCAGACGAAAGCGCTCATGCGCTGCACCCCGTTATCCAGCTGGCGTGCCGGCTGCTCACCCGACGATGCATGTTCTCCCCGATCCGGGCCATATTGTTGATCACCATCTTCTGCTTCGCGCTGGTTAACGGCGCGCGGGCGCTGGACCTGGCGACCTTTCAGATCATCGATCAGGGTGGCGGCCTGGGCGACATGACCAGCCTGCAAATCACAATTCAGGACCAACCGGTCGGACCGGGAGGTCAGCCTACTTATCAGTTAGGCGATTACCTTCTCATTACGCCGGCGGATGTCGGAAAGACATTTACCCTAACCGCGGCGACAGACGTCGATTTCACGATTTTCAGGCAAACGGTTACCAATGGCATCGACGATCCTTTCGGATACTTCGTTCAAGATCTTCCGGCGGGCAGCGGCGTCGGCACGGGCTGGAATGAAGCGAACCTCTTCGCGCCCGGAACACACGCCTTTGGCCCCGGCTCATTTACCAGCATCGGTCAATTGAGCGGACCTGATTTCGCCGGCTACGATATTGGCGCAGTTTTATTAACGATCGATTTCTTCAGTCTGGGCTCCGGAGGCGGCTTCAACACGCACGATTTCCGAGCGACCGCCACAATTGTGACCGTGCCTGAAGCATCAACTGTCATAATGCCGTTATTGATTACGGCTCTTCTCGCAGCGGGCGCTTGGTTTCGTTCGCTGAAGAAGGCTAAAACTGGCGGTTTAGACCCCGAAACGTTGAGATGGCTTAGGCCGCTCAAAGGCTTTCCACGGCTATCTGATTAGGCAATATTTGCCGAGTGGCGTGTAAGGACTGGGTTAGTTATCTGCCGGACGGGTTTCAGCTGCTGGCTCGAGTCGTTAGCCAACAGGGTAAAATCAAGAAGTTTGCGGTGGTCTTGATGCACATGAACGAGGTCATCGCGCGCTACGACAATGCGGGTGAGTTGCAACACCGCGACGTGCTGGGGGCCAAAAAAGGTTTCATGCGCAAGAAATGGCATGATTACATGACTAACGAAGAGTTTGTGGAATACGCCATCGAAGATCTCGCCGAAAATTATGAACGACACCTGGCCTACTACCGATCCCACTGATACCGATCCGGAAACGGATACCTATATGAGGCTGCGCGAGTTTCAGGAAATGAGTCAGGAGCAGAGCGCGCGCTATAGGGAAGTGTTCGAGTGTTCGGGAAAACCCGGTAGCCGTCTGCAACTGCTCTATGATCGAATCGCCGCGTGGTGGCACGTAAAATCCACTTAACCGGTCCGCGCCCAGCCGAAGAACGGTCTATGCCGCGACGGTCAAATACTCCCGTTAACCCGAAAAGCATCTTCATGAATGCCGAATCATTCTTCCATGCAAAAGACGTGCTGATGGAGTGCGCGAAGCAAGGGAATAAGAAGGTGTCTGTTCCCGTTCTCACAACGCGTTAAAAGCTTGTTGCGTTAAGGGCCGACGCTCGGGAGCACGTCGGCGCTCTTAAGGATACCGCCTCTACGAGGGCGCGCAGGATCAGAGGCAACTCTGGTGGACTGGTGTTGCCTCCGGTTCGGTATGGTAATTAAAACGGCGGGAGCGCTGAGCGAATAATGTCCTTATCAAAGCTCAATTCTTCAATCTCATCCGCCGTGAGGTAATGCTTTGTGTTGCTGTAGCCACTGGTTGGCGGATTTATCAGATACGGCTTGTCACCCTCAAAGTGTAAGTTCGCCAACGTTTTGGCGTTGCCTAAAAGCACGCTCCGGCCCTCGGATGATTTAAGTTCTGGGTTCACTTGCTGCTAATTTACCATATCGCGGTGGCGCGTGTGCGCCATCGGCCTTATAACTGGATACGTGGAAGATAAGGACGCCAGTCAAGAAGCCCTAGAGCAGGTCGAGAAGCTAACCGAAACAGACCGGGCCAAGGGTGAAGACCTGCTAGGCTCTGAAGATCTGAAGCGTCAGCTGCGGGAAGCGAAAGAGCGGATTACAAGGCCAGACTACCCGCCCGAAAGAAAAGAAACGAAATAGTAACTTTTCCTGTTGCTTTCGCATTGCGTGTGGTGAACATGTTCGACATGTCGCTAGACGCTCTCCATGAAGAAATGCGCGAACTCCGAAGAATCGAGGAGAGGGTTGCGCTTTTGAATCGTGAAATCGAGGAACGGCAGAAGCTGAAAGCTGCATATTCCCTCGTCCTTGAGGATTTGGCTCGGCGCTCACCTAAGCCTTCAAATGGTGAACGCGCACAGTGGTCAGCCAAACATGAGATCGGCACGCTAATTCTTGAGGGTCATGGTGGACAGCCTCCCCCGGGGACATTGCCCAAGGTTCTCGCTAGAGACTACGGCGAAAATTCGCGCCTTGTGCGTGAGGCAATTTCAAAGATGACCAGCGATTACAACATCCGAGATATCCACACTCACTTGCGCACCCGTGGCTGGATTATTGAAATGAGCGCGATTGCTACTGTACTGAATCGACTAAAACGAAACGGGGAAATTACCGAAATAGCCGCAGGCAGCGGAAGGCGACCAGCACTTTTTAAGAAGGAAAACCAATGAAGTTAGACCGACAGCGCAAGGTGGCAACTAGTCCGGCCATAACGTAGCGCAACGATATAAAAAGCACCGAGCCGCGTGGTTGATTCTCTGGCGAGAGGGCCACGCGGCTCGGAAGGGCAAATGGGCTGAAGCTTGGTAGCTAGGGCGTCCTTATAAGTTGTCCCGCCCGGGTTCGATTCCCGGTCAGTCCATCCGTCTTTCTGTATTACCGAATATCACGGGTTGCGGAGTTTAGCAAGCAGTTCCTGGCCCATTGCCGGACCTTCTGACCCGAACGCTTTGCTGTGCGCTCCATGCCGCTGAGTTCTTCCTGAGAGAATCGCAGGGTGAAAACAGACTTGGTTTTGTTCTTCGGCAGCTTAGGCCGTCCACGTTTAGCCATTTATTTACCGTAATACAAAAAAGAACGTTGACAACCTCATTTAATTTCCGTATTACATTTAATCATGGCAAACAAACGACTGTCTAAAGACAAGCAGGCTTTAGTTTTGGCTGCCCTGTGTGAGGGCACACCTATCGAAGCAGTCGCCCGAATGTTTCACATCGGGACTAACAGCATTACGCGGGTAATTCGTGAGACTGGCGAAGCGTTTGCAGATTACATGGACAAGAATCTGCGCGACCTGCGCTGTTCACGGATCGAACTTGATGAACAGTGGCAGTATGTCGGTTGCCATGCTGGCCGGATGCCGCGCCCAAAGAACGTTTGGGAAAAGCGCGACAAGACACGCGGAGATTTCTGGCTTTGGGCCTGCATTGATCCAGACACCAAACTTGTTTTCTCTCACAAGGTAGGCAAGCGCGACGTTGGCACTGGTCGCGTGTTCATGGAGGACGTTCGGGCCAGAGTGAAGGGCGATGTGCAAATCGCTACTGACATTTCAAGCAATACCCGTTTCACGTTCGTGCCGCATTCGGATACGAAGGATTTAGCTTTGGAATAGAAACAAAGGTGTTTGGCGAGCCTGAGCTGCTAGACGGTACGCTGGCACGCCTCGGTAAAAACGAGGGTGTTCGTAAAATGGTAACAGCGGAGCGTAGAGCAGCTATTGGCTCGCCGGACTTAGGCAGCCTAACCACTTCGCACATTGAACGATTTTTCCTGAGCGTTCGACAGGAGCTAAAGCGATACCAACGTAAAGGACTTGGCTACAGCAAAGACTTGGCAACGCATAAAGCAGCGGTCGCGCTGTTCATTGGCGTTTACAATTTCGTGCGCCTCCATTACAAACTAGGCACTTCGCCAGCAGTTGCGGCGGGGGTCGAATTGGAGCGTTGGAATTTAGAACAGGTCGTGGAAATGACTTGTGATTACATGCGCGAGAAGGCAGATCGACAGTTTGAACAAGCCTTCGCTAATGTTAGCGGTTAACCGTGCGTTGGCTGGGTTTCTCAATGTCCAAGCTGCAAAAAGTAAAAGACAAGATTTTAGACAGAGCCCAGCGAGGAAATGTCACGTTTGACGATTTGTGCTATTTCCTCGAACGATCCGGCTTTGACAGCCGTCAAAAAGGTAGTCATAAAATCTTTACAAAGGACGGAGTGGAGGAAATCATCAACCTTCAGTGCGGCCCGAATGGCACCGCAAAGCGATACCAAGTAGCCATAGTGGCCGATATAGTGCTACAATACGACTTATGAAGCCGACTGATTACCCACTCTTGGTAATCTGGAGTGAAGAGGATCAGGCGTATCTCGCTCGGGCTATTGATCTTGCGGGCTGCGTTGCGGATGGCGAAACACCGGAGGCCGCGATCGCCAACGCCGAGATTGTTATTCAGCAGTGGCTTGAAACCGCCGCAGAGTTGGGGCGTCCAATTCCTGAGCCCTTGGACGACGCCAAATTCCGAGAGTCCTTGGAAGCCGGTGTTGAAGCGCAGCAGGAGGAATTTGTTGAGGCGGTGAGCGCTGCTGCTAGAGAAATGGTCGATGCCATGCTGCCGCAGATCATCAACATGGCTCGCAAGCGCGGACATGAATCCGCAAGCCGTCCAGCCCACGGTGCTGGATTGATTCTCCGACGCAGACAGCTCGTTTAGGCTCAGAGTGAGCCCGTACGTACAAGGTCGCTCCTGTACGTATTGTCCAAGAAATTGGACCAGACTATTGCTTTAGCGATTGTCTCGTTCAGACGTTGAACAAGACGAAGGCGCGGTCTGTGGTTTTGAATGATTCAAACAGACCAGCGGAGTTGTGATGTCACACAACTCGGGGAGTCTTAAAAACCATACTCAATTGGAGGCAACATCAGTGGACTTTATATGACATATATTGTCTGATGTTATTGAGGACCGGGGTAGCGGAGGCCCGCGACTCCAAAAAACGCCAATCCACTATTATTATGAATATTCTTGCGCTCTTTAGAGCCTCGGGATACGAACCTTATGTCGTGAAACGCGTTTTCTCGGTGCTCTTTATCTTCGGGCTGAGCCTTCATGGTCTCCGCGGCGATATCATCCCTTCCTTCGACAGCGCTTTCGCTTTCGGCAATAACAGCGTCTGGAACTATAGTCTCGATATTGCTGCCCAGACTCAGGTTCAGACCGGCGACTTCTTCACCATTTACGATTTCGGGAACTTTATCCCGGGTTCTAACTCGCAACCGGTCGGCTGGGCGCTCAGCTCTTCGAACGTCGGCGAAACTCCGGGCAAGACTCTTCCCACTGATAACCCTGGCCTCCTAAACCTGACCTGGACCTATGACGGTCCCACCATTACTGGAGAAGCTCTGGATCTCGGCGCCTTCCGCGTCACGGTCGTCGGTCCAGTCAGCATGCTCCGCGTTTCGCAATTCGCCGCCCAATCCACCCGGTCGGACGGTCCCAATGCGGGTACCAAGCTTCAGAACATCGGTGCGATCCCTGTTCCGGTCGCCATCCCGGAACCGGGCACCGTGGCTCTTCTGGCGCTCGGCGCGGCTCTATTCGGCCGATCTTTGCTGCGCCGCAGCAGGTCATAAGGCTTTTGAGTCTCCGACTCACGATTGTCGGGCTATTCTCTGGAGCGGCGGCTTTCCAGCCGCCGTTGTCGGTAGCTTCGGCGACTCGAAAGTCGCCGCTCTATTCATGCCCCCGCTCCCGGCCCGTTCCGCAGGCCTAACTGATGGCTAACCACGAACCAGAGCCCGATCCCTCTCCGTCATCTGGTGAAACTGATTCCGGAGCGGCCGACGTCCGTCAAAGAACCCGCAGAACCGACATCTCACCGGATCACCGCCGAAAACTGGCTACGAAACGTGCGACTTGGAAACCGGCACGGGCCCTGGAGATGCAGCACGTGGCTCTGGTTGCCGGCGCGCTGCTCCTGCTTGGCCTGGTCTTCTATGTCGGCAAACGATATGAGTATTGGAAGTACGCGATCGTTTCGCGCGGAAATGCGAAAATTCTCGAGAGCGAAGCCAACAAATACCCGGGCGTTTCGGCGGATGAATTGATCGACCGCGCCCTGATCGCGGAACGTCTAGGCGACTGGCAAGAGGCGGCGGCGAGATATGTTGCGGCTAAGTTTAAGAATCTCTCCTGCCCGGAGGTTCTGTTTCGCGCGGGAAAGCTTTATTACGACCACGGGGCATATGATGACGCCGATCGCCTGTTCGATCGCGCGATCGCGCTCGGGGAAAATATCGACGCCGCAAATTATTATCGCGGAATGATTGCGTTAGGCCGGGACGACTTCCCATCGGCGGAACGGTTTTTCGAAGCGGCATCCAACGCAGCCCCTTTCAATGCGGATTACCTTTATTCCTGGGCAGAAGCGTTGCGAAAACACCGGCAACCGAAAGCGGCCATCGCGTATTATCGCAAGGCCGCGCTGCGCGCGAACGATTCCCAAGCCGCCGTATGTCGATTCAAAGCGCGGATGGCGATGGTCGAAGCTGGCGACGCGGGCGAAGTGCAAAAAGAACTGGCGCAGGAACAAATCAAGGGCCCGCTCGGCGTCGATTGGGTGATGACCATGGCGGCCTTGCAGATCCAAGCCGGCGACATCGAGAAAGCCGTTCAAACCGTGGAACAGGCGCGAAACTCGGATCAATCCACCGCACTGGGAGCCTTTGCCGCATGCGTCGGGGACAGATTTTTCACCAGTGCGACCCTGACCCATCCAGATCTGGCCGAGGCTTGCAAGGTCTCGTCAGCCTCGTCATCTTCTCGGGCTCGCTAAGTCCATCGTCACGAAGCTATATGACTCCGGAATAATCGCTTAGCCCAGTTCTTACGCTCTATATATAATACATGTAATTGGAGGGATGCGCTCTGTCGCGTCCCAAATATCGGGGGATTGAGCATCCCTTTGCCAAGAGTACGCGTCGGCAGCGAAACATGTCCGCCAAGCGCAGCCCCGGCGGGTTTTTCCAAGGGTGCCCTACTCCGGCAGAACTCCACCCGTCGTTCCCTCTGTTGCCTTATGTAGAGAGCAACTCCCGTTAGCTAAGTGAATGTTCGATGAACTAGTGGGACACGACAGCGCATGTCCCTCCAGCGAAGTCGCTGCCCGCGTTCTACAGGCGGCCGCGTACTCGCGACCCGATTAATGAACTGAGCGGTTTACGATTCAACCTTCAACGTCGCTTCGCCTAAGCCTCCCATCTTGACCCGATTACCTGCGCTGGTAGCCTGCGCGGACCTTTCGTCCGTTCTTATGACTCTCCTTTATCGCGTCTCTCTCATTCTTTGTGTCGCCGCTTTAACTTTCGGTTCTCGAGCCGTCGCTCAGGAAGCGCTCGACAGCATGTCGGCTGAGCCGACTCCAATTCGGGAAAGATCCCAACCGGCGCCTCCGGCCGAGGGTGAATCCGAGGCCGAAGCCACACCTCACAAGAAGAAGGCCGCCAGCTCGGTGGGAGAAATGAGCCCGGAGGAATTTAAGCGGGCCGGTCTCGATAAGTTGTCGCCGGAAGAACTCAAGACGTTGAACGAGTGGATGCGCGGCTACAAACACCAGGCTGAAACCCGCGCCGCGGCCGAAGCCACTGAACAAGCCCGAGAACAGGGAAAACAGGAAGGGAAACAAGAGGCTAAAGAGGAAGCTCGGGCGGAGGCGAAGAAGGAGTTTAATCGCACCTGGCTCAGCACGGACCGTATCTACAGCCGGATCGAGGGTCAGTTCCACGGCCTCGGACGCGGCGGAAAGAAGATCCTGATCGTGCTCGAGGATGGCACGGTCTGGAAGCAGGCTAACGAGATGGATCGGGTCAACGACCCCAAGTTAGTCGATAACCCGCCGGTCATGATCACGCACAGCATGATGGGGTACAAAATGCATGTGATCGGAGCCGGAGAATTCTGGGTAAATCCGTATCGGCCCAAGAAGTAGCATCGCTCGGCGGTGCTGCGGTCAACCGTTAAAAGGTTGAACCGTTAAATCGGATCCGCTCCCTCGCCGATCGTGACCGTAATGGGGTGTGCACTTCGAATGGATCTGCGCCCGACCGCGGGCCAAGCAGCCTCCTCTCCCTCAGGGAGAGGAATGAGGTGAGGGAAATCGTTAGGGAATTCATCTGGCATCCCGCCACAGACAACTATGTGTGCGTGTACGCCGGTCGGTTGTCGGCGTTACTTAGCAGGACTCCCGACTGCACGGTAGATCGCATCGAAAACAGCCCTCACCTTAATCCTCTCCCTGAGGGAGAGGAGACTGTCTAGGGGCATTGTCGCTTTTTTCCGGCGAATAATGTCTCCTGCTCCTAACGACACGACAGCGGGGCCGTGCCGACAGAATTGGGCCGCCTTGTTTGTGACGCAGGCAATCCTGCCTGCATCCGCAGAAGCACACCGGATTGTGTGCGAGACGTCCGGTTTAACGTTTTAACGCCGGCTAAACTGCCGGGCGGGCAGTTTAGCCTAACGGCCGCGTAGCTGCCAGTGTCGGCGCTAATCGCGCCAGGCCGAATTCGCGATGGATGATTTGCGCGGCGTTTTCCGCCTGCGTAGCATCGATCAACACTGCGATCTTGATTTCGGAAGTCGAAATCAGCTGAAGATTGATCCCGGCTTTGCCGAGACACTCGAAGAATTTCGCGGCTACGCCGGAGTGCGATCGCATTCCGATTCCGACCACGCTCAGCTTGGCTGCGCCGCTAGTCGTGTTCAGCCGTTTCGCTTCGATTTCGCTAACGACCGGCATCAAAACTTTCCTGGCATCTTCCAGTTCGTCTTCGTGAATTGTGAACGATATATCGATCGTGCCGCCGATAGGCGCGCTTTGCACGATCATGTCGACGATGATGTGATGCGCAGCCACCATCGAAAAAATTCGACCGGCTACCCCTGCTTTGTCCGGGACGCCGGCCACAGTCAGCTTGGCCTGTTTCCGATCCAGGCTAATGCCGCGGATGACCACGTCCTCCATGTTAGGCGTTTCTTCGCGGGCAACGGTGCCGGGTTGCGGTTTGAAACTGGAGCGCACCTCGAATTCTACGCTGAACTTTTTCGCGAACTCGACCGCGCGCGATTGCATGACCTTCGATCCGGCGCCGGCCATCTCCAGCAATTCGTCATACGCGATCTCATCAACCTTGGCGGCGTCCTTCACAATCCGCGGATCGCAGGTGAATACACCATCGACGTCGGTGAAGATCTGGCAGGCGTCGGCGTTCAAGGCCCCGGCCAACGCGATCGCCGTTAGGTCGGAGCCGCCCCGCCCGAGCGTCGTCGTCTCGCCCTCAGGACTTTGACCCTGAAATCCGGCCACCACCACGATGTAATCTTCGGCCAGCAGTTGCTGAATTCGGCGTGGCGTAATGTTCGCAATCCGGGCCTTGGTGTAATTGCTGTCGGTCAATATCCCCGCCTCCGCACCGGTTAGGGAAATCGCTTTACCGCCCAACGCATTGATTGCCATGGCCGTGAGCGCGCTCGATGCTCGTTCCCCGGTGGAAAGTAACACGTCCAATTCGCGCTTTGCCGGATCGGACGACATTTCTTTGGCGAGCTTGATCAGGTTATCAGTCACTCCACCCATCGCCGAGATGACGCCAACCACGTCCGCGCCTTGTTTGTGCGTCTCCAGCAAACGTTCCGCGACCTTTTTGATTTTCGCCGCGTCGCCTACGGAGGTGCCGCCGTACTTTTGGACAATCAAAGGCATCTTTAGCCCGCGAGTTACTCTAATTTACAGCAATCGCAAGCGATCTGCCTCATTCTCTCATTAGCACCCGCCTTTAGGCCGGTGGCAAAGTTCACATCACACAACGCCGAGCCGTTTTAACGGCTTTCATGCTATTTGCGGCTGACTGGAAACCGTTGAAACGGTTTCACGCATTTAGATCATCTTGATCACCGGCCTGAAGGTCGGTGCTAATAAGATTTCTCCTGCATCCGAGATGAAACGATATTTTTCGTGATCACCGGCCTGAAGGCCGATGCTGATGGTCTTCTGCTTCCGAGATGAAACGCTTCCCTAACCGACGACCTTTAGCACGCTTTCAACATCCGGCCCGACTGCATCCGGCACCTTGAAACGACCGCTAAATGCATCCGGATCTTTCAAACCGTGACCGGTGACGGTGCAAACAATGCGGCTGCGGTCAGCAATATTTTTAAATGGATAGGCAGCCGTCGGTGACTTGCAGCACTTGAACAGGCCGGCAACGGATGCGGCGCTCGCCGGTTCAACAAAAATGCCTTCATTCCGGGCGAGCCACGCTTGGGCTTCGAGAATTTCGTTGTCGTCAACGATATCGATCGCCCCACGAGAATCGTCGATCGCGGCGCACGCTTGTTTCCAGCTGGCCGGATTACCGATGCGGATTGCGGACGCGATTGTTTCCGGATTTTCAATCACCCGATTATGAAAGATCGGCGCAGCGCCGGCCGCCTGGAACCCGATCATTGTCGGTAACCGCCGGCATTTTCCTGCTTCGAGATAATCGCGATATCCCGCCCAGTAGGCGGTGATGTTGCCGGCATTGCCGACCGGCAGCAGATGAAAGTCCGGCGCTTCACCGAGAACATCGATTACTTCAAAGGAGGCCGATTTTTGTCCGGCGATGCGATCCGGATTGATCGAGTTCACAATCGAAAAGCCTTCGCGCTGACCGAGGTCCCGAACGATCCGAAGCGCATCATCAAAATTTCCGTCGATGGCGACGACCTTGGCACCGTAGACAAACGCCTGCAGCAATTTGCCGCTGGCGATTTTTCCCGCCGGAAGAATCACCGCGCACGAGATACGGGCACGTGCCGCGTAAGCCGCAGCCGAAGCCGAAGTATTGCCAGTGGAGGCACAGATCAACGTTTGGGCCCCCTGCTCCACCGCTTTCGAGACTGCCATGGTCATTCCGCGGTCCTTGAAGGAACCGGTCGGGTTCAGGCCTTCGTACTTAATGTAAACTTGGCAGTTCTGACTGCTGGCGCATTGCCCGACGATCTCGCTGAGTCGCGGCGAATAAATCAATGGGGTGTTCCCTTCGCCTAACGAGACGATTGGAGTGGAATCCGACACCGGCATGAATTGCCGGTATTGTTCAATCACTCCCCTGCTCTGGTTCACGGTGTTCATGGTAGCGGCGCTTCACTGAAGCGCCACGGCAAACACGGCGGGAAACCCTGTGAAGGTGGACAGCAAAGGTGGATCGGCCGCTCCGCGGGCGATGTTAAAATTTCAGCGGCGTAGCCGCTCATATTGAACTCCGAATCGGAGCTGAGGTGTAGCATCGCCCGGCGGAGCGGCCGATCCACCGTCCCCGCCCGCCCGTTTTGCGTATTAGCGTTCATTCGCGTCCATTCGCGGTCGGTTTTGCTTCGCGCGTTTTCCACTGGCCAGAAGGGGTCCTCGCGTGTTCATTTCCGGTCGCGTTCTATGGCTGATTTGTCCCGGCAAGAAAAGCTGCAGCTCCTGAAGTTGATGCTGGAGAGTCGTCACGCCGACCTGCGTGAGCAAAACCTGAACCGTCAGGGCAAAGGCCATTTCCATGTCTCCGGCATGGGCCACGAGGCGCTGGCCGCGGTGGGACGGCTGATGCAGGAGGACGATTACATCGTTGGATATTATCGGGATCGCGGTCTGGTGCTGGGCCGGGGGTTAACCACCCGGGAGCTCGGGCTTGAATATTTTGCCAAACGCAACACCGGCAGCGGTGGCCGCCAAATGCCGTCACATTATAGCAATCGTAAACTGAACATTTGGAGCGTTCCCACGCCAACGGGTTCGCAACTTCTTCCGGCCTGCGGCATGGCCTGGGGAATTCAGTTAGACCAAAAGCAGAATCTGGTGGTCACCACCATCGGTGACGCGGCGACGCGGCAGGGCGATTTTTACGAAGCGGTTTCATTCGCGACTGAACGCAAGTTGCCGGTGTTGTTTATCGTCGAGGATAACGCCTACGGAATCAGCAGTCCGACGCGCAAGATCAATCCCCTCGCCCTCGGCGTGTTGCCCGAGGAACGGTGGCGAAAAGTCGATGGTGGGCAGGTCGACGAAGTCCACGCCGCGGCGGTCGAAGCCTTCGATCAACTTCGCGCGGGCAACGGGCCCGTTCTGTGGTGGGTGGTGATGGAACGACTCTCGAGTCACACCAGCTCGGATGATCACAAACTTTATCGCAGTGCAGAGGAAATCGCGGGACTCGAAAAATGCGATCCGATCCGGGGCTGGAAAGAACGGTTGATCGAAGAAGGGGCCCTAACCGATGAAGAATTCGTTCAGCTGGAGAACGAGGTAAAGGAACGCATTCGCAAAGAATACAGTGACGCCGAAAAAGCGGAAGATCCGTCGCCTAACGAGCTGTTTGCCAATGTGACCGGTAAACTGCCGGCATTGAAGGACGAGGTCCTGCCGGCCGGCAAGTATCGCATCGGCGACACCGTAAACCAAACGTTGCGCCGCGGTCTCACGGAAAACAAGGATCGCGTCATCTTCGGCGAAGACATCGAGGATCCGAAGGGCGGCGTATTCCGCCTGACTCAAAAACTTTCGACCGAATTCCCTCAGCAGGTGTTTAATTCGCCGTTAGCCGAATCCACCATTCTCGGCGTGGCCTGCGGTCTGGCTTGCTATGGCAAACGGCCGGTATTCGAGCTGCAATTTATCGACTTTCTCTATCCCGGGTTTAACCAGCTGGTCACGAACATCTCGACCATCCGCTGGCGTTCTTTTGGTAATTGGAAATGTCCGATGGTTCTTTACGCTCCTTATGGCGCGTATTTGCCGGGCGGAAGTTTGTGGCACAGCCAGGCTAACGAGTCCGCTCTGGCTCATTATCCGGGGATTTTCGTCGTTATTCCAAGCACCCCCGAAGATGCGGCCGGTCTGCTCTGGAGTGCAATGCACGCTGAAGATCCGGTGATTTTCCTGATCCCAAAACATATGTTCTGGGCCGAACGCGAATCGGGCGAACCGGTCCGCGCCGTGCCGCTGGGTAAAGCCCGAAAACATTCAAGCGGCAGCGATGTTACGCTGGTGTCGTGGGGAAATACGGTGGAGAAGTCGTTAGAAGCACTCGCCAAAATCGGGAATGACATTTCGGTCGAGCTGTTTGATTTGCGTTCGATTGTGCCGTGGGACAAGGAAGCCATCGAGGAATCGGTCGGCAGGACCGGTCGGTTGGTGGTGGTGCAGGAAGACAGCGAGAACTGCAGCGTCGGCCAGATGATCATCAGCCACGTGGCGTCCCAGCCCGATCTGTGGGATTCCATGATCGCGCCCCCGATTCTGGTGAGTAAAGCCAACGTGATGATCGGTTACAACCCGATCTATGAATACGCGGCATTGCCTGATCTGGATCGAATTATCGCCGCCGTTAGGCGGTCCGCTGGAACGACGCAGCAACGCGCGGCGGGGATGAAGGATTCTGTAGGCGAGCCTGTTAGGCTCCCTGGCAAGGTCCACGCTGGACTGGCGCCAGCTTCCCCTACAACGGAAAAACCGGCGGCCACGAAGCCGGCTACCTCTCCGCGCGGACGCAGTCAAACGATCAAGGTGCCTATCATGGGTGAAGGCATTCGCGCGGCGAAAGTCGTTTCTTTGCTGAAGAATCCCGGTGATCCGGTCGAACTAGATGACCCGTTATGCGAAGTCGAGACTGACAAAGCGGTTTATCCGATTGAGAGCTCATTTGCCGGTACCATGGGCGAATGGAACATCGCGGTCGGCGACACGGTGGATATCGGCCAGGAGCTGGGAACTGTCGTCACCGGCGAGTCGTTAGTCGAAGAACAAGTGCAAGAGGCGTTGACGCCTGAAGCGGACGGTGCAAGTGAACCGGTTAGGCCGTCTCAAAAAGATGCGGACGGGAAGCTGCCGGCTTCGCCTACAGGAAGAGGCGCGGCGCGGGAACCGGCGTTGTCGCCCACGATTACCCGCAAACTTTCACGTGTGATCCCGGCGAATCTGCAGATCGACGCCCGATGGGACACGTTGCGCAAGGCGCGGGATAACGCAAAAAAATCCAACGGAAAATCGGCTCCATCTCCGAGCGTGATGATTGCGTGGGCCGTGGTCAGAGCAATGGAAACGCATCCGCATTTCCGCCGGTTGATGCTCGAGGACGACCAGATCGTCGAGAACGACGACTTTGATCTGGGAATGGCGGTTGCGCTTGATGACGATCGTCTAGCGACGGCCGTAATCGTTAACGCGAATCAGAAGAACTGGTCCGAATTTGTGGACGCGTATGCCGATGCGGTAGCAGCAACCCGCGGAGGCCGGATCGACGCGATGAACGCGCCAGTCGTGATCTCGAGTCTGGGAGCATTCGGAGTGAAGGTCGGCGCGCCAATCGTTGTTCCGCCATCGGTGGCAACGCTTTTCGTCGGCACGGCACATCCCGAAATCATTCCTAACGGCAAGAAGAGTGAGACTGCTGAAGTCGTCACCTTGTCGCTAACCTTCGATCACCGAGTCGTTAACGGCGCCGGCGCGGCCGCGTTCGTTCACGATATCAAGGAAAACATCGAAGGATTCAAGATTCCCGGAGAGAAATCGGCGTCCTCGCGGGCCCGATCCGCCGGGCAGGCAGTAAAGAGTTAGGCGCGGGTTAGTCAGCCCGCAGCCGCTAAGTCGACTTTGTGGAGATGACCCGAGCGTGGGTCAGTTGCCAAACAGAAACCGTCAGCAGTAGCGCACCGCCTAACAAAAACGCGCTATTGGGATTGTCTGGCACAGATGAACTCGTGCCAGCGGCAACCCAGCGTCCGGTTACATCCGCCTGGCTACTGATTAGTTGTTGAACTGCGCCGGTCAAATAGACGTCGTCACCGATCCGATTCGTCTTTGCCGCCCAGAATGCTACGGCCGGAGATATCAAAGGCTGGGAGCCCTCAATATCGATAGTCAGAATCTGGCTGGCGTTCCAGGCGATCGGCGTTGCGGAGTTAAAGGGATTGGCCGTTGTAAACGAAAAAGTCCCGTCTGGGGTCGTGATGTAAGAATTTGCGAGGTCGACATCAGCCAGCGTACCGTTAGAGCCGGACGAAGCGTCGAGAAAAATCTTTCCGCTGAACCCAGCCATATTGGTGAGCCAATCATATTCGAATGAGGTAGCGCGCGCGGTCGAGCCCAATGCGGCCATCAAACTAAGAATCGTTAGGCAAAGCCGTTGGTTACCTTTTCGCATGACCGTTTGGCGTTCCTTCACTGAATCGTTATGAGTGAAAATTGCTAAAAATTCAAGAAATTCCCGTTATGCAATTGTCGGGTAGCGACCTACGTTAGGCAAAGTAGATGCGACGTCTCGTCGCTCACCTAAAACGCGCAAGCGGAGATCGCGTCGACCTTAGCGGAAATGCATGCTGGGGGTTGCTTGGCGACGGTCGGGCACCGCCCTTCGACCAGCGTGGCCCCACGCCACCTTTGTATCTCGCCGAGCGAACGGCTCGTTCGAACAGCAAAGAATCCTGTTTTCGCGGCAGGGGGCCTGCTTCCGTAACCGGCGCTCGTTCAATAACTAACCATCCTAACTAACTATGAAAAAGCTTCTTCTACTACCGTTTCTGACCTTGCTGCTAGCGAATCCGTTGCTCGCTCAGGAAGACGATTCCGGTGTCAGCTATAGCTATAGCTCCAGCGGCCAGATCAGCCCACTTTTCCTGCTCATTTGGGTTGCCGTTTGTATCTTCCTCGTGGCGGCGATGTGGAAAGTATTCACCAAGGCTGGCCAACCCGGTTGGGCCGCTTTGATCCCGATCTATAACTTCTATGTGATGTGTAAGATCGCCGGTCGGCCCGGTTGGTGGCTGCTGCTGATGTTGATCCCATTCGTTAACTTCATCATCGCGATCATCCTCAACGTCGATATCGCCAAAAACTTTGGCAAAGGCGCCGGATTCGCGGTAGGAATGCTCTTCCTGTCCTTTATTTTCTGGCCGATCCTGGGCTTCGGTTCCGCCCAATATGAAGGTTCGGCCGAGACCGCCGCAGCGGCGTAAGCCTAATTCATGGAATGGAGGGACGAGTTCGTCTCGTCCCTCTTCCCTAACGATTCGGCGAGGATGGGCGCAAGCGCGGCCCGTCACTTCTGCTTCGCCCAGTTAGGCGAGCGTTTCTCATTGAACGCAGCGATACCTTCCTTCGCTTCTGTGGAAGTGCGCGCCTGCATGTGATGTTGCAGCGCAAGCTCGATGTCCTGCCTGAACGAACGACCGTAGAATTCTTCGATTAAACGTTTTGTCTGACGCATCGCTCCCGGAGCGCCTTGCAACACCTTTTCTGCAAATGCTTCAGCATCGGCCAGCGCGTCCGCCTCGGTCGGCACCACCTTGTTGACCAGGCCGATTTCGCGCGCTCGTTCAGCGTCAATCAATTCCGCGCCCAGGAGAAGCTCGCGAATGTCGCGTTCGCGGGCCTGACGGCGCAAAAATGTCATGACCAGACCGGCTACCAAACCGCGCCGCGTTTCCGGATAGCCAATTTTAGTGCCGGCCGCCGCTACGACGTAATCGCAAGCCGACATGATTCCCGCCCCGCCGGCCACGGCCGCGCCGTGAACCGCAGCAATGGTTACCAATCGCGTTTCCGCTAAGGTGATCAGCGTTTGAGCAACCAGATCGGCGGTGGCGTGCGCTTTGGCGTGGTCGGATGCTTCTTTAAGATCGAGGCCGGTGCAGAATGCCGCTCCCGCTCCGCGTAAAATCAATATGCGCTCTTCAGCTTGATCCGAAGCCATTCTGATCGCCGCGACTAATTCCCCCAGAAGTTGCACCGACAGGGAATTACGGCGCTCGGGTCGGTTCAGGGTGAGAACGGTGAGTTGAGGTGTTCTTTTTTCGACAATGACAACGGGCATGGCTTTAGAGAGAAGGTTACAAGCGTTACAAGGTTACAAAACATTACAAGTTAGAACGCTACATTGTTAAATCGGCGGAATGGCAATTTCCAGCGCGGCAATGTCGGCGTGTGTGCGCTATTCTGCACAGTAAGTTGTGCTGATGGAAACTGTTAAAATCATCGAATGTCCTCGGGATGCCTGGCAGGGCTTGCCTCGCATGATCCCGGCCGAACGCAAAGCCGAATATCTTCGCGGTCTTATCGCGGCCGGTTTCCGTCACATCGATGCGGTAAGTTTTGTGTCGCCCAAAGCGGTGCCGCAGATGGCGGACAGCGAACAGGTTTTGGAACAGCTCGAACCCCCTAACGACGTCGAGATCATCGGTATCGTCGTTAACGAAAAAGGAGCTGAGCGCGCGATCAATACGAAATCGGTAAAAACGCTCGGTTACCCGTGCTCGACGTCCGAGACATTTCTGCGTCGAAATCAAAATCAATCGGTCGAAGAAAACCAGGCGGTGCTCAAGAAGACTAAAGAACTGGCTGATAGCGCCGGTCTTGATGTCGTCGCTTACATTTCAATGGGTTTCGGAAATCCGTACGGCGATTTGTGGAATGAAGATAAGGTTGCGGAAACGGCTCGCGTCATCGTCGACATGGGAATCGGTGCGATATCAATTGCCGACACCGTGGGCGCGGCCACACCGGAGATGATTCAAAAAGTCCTAACGACTGTGTTGCGCGCCGTGGACGGTGCTGAAATAGGCGTACATATGCACAGTACGCGACTTGATGCGGCCGCAAAGGTTCTCGCGGCGTATGACGCCGGTTGTCGGCGGTTTGATTGCGCGATCGGCGGTTTGGGCGGTTGCCCATTCGCGCAGGATGAGTTGGTGGGGAATGTCCCGACTGAAGAAGTGTTAGGCGCGCTGGAGCGGCGCGGCGTGGAATCACCGATAACGAGCGTGCTTGATTCTGTAATCGCCTTGAATGCGAAGATCGGCGGCGAATTCTCATCATGACGCATTCTGCGATTGGGGAGCGCAGGCTGCTAGCCTGTTGTGTTCGGCAACATGCCGAACGAAATGCCGCCTAACAAACGTTGGATCGAATCCGACTCGCGGCAAGCTGCCGCGAACTACAGGCTAATAGCCTATGGAAATCCGCCCAAAAACCGGGCAGCGGAGTTTCCGGGTAGCGCACACGTCTCGTCTGTTGGTTTCGGTGTCTCACCGAAACAATCTTTTAAAAGTTCGTGATCGCGAGACCCGATCACCAACACACGAGACGTGTGCGCTACCCTGGAGGCAAATCGCGCAATCCGCTTGCCCGTATGTCGCGCTTCGCGTTAGACCTGAATGACGCCGGTATGAAAATGTGCGGCCGGTGTCGGGCGGGTAACGTATGTCAGTAATCGGGTCAAAACATCACGCGTTTCGTGGGGCTGAATGATTGCGTCCACCCAGCCGCGCGCCGCGCCATACCGAATATCGGTTTGCTGTTCGTAATCGCCCTTCACCTTTTCGCGCAACTCTTCCAGTTCTTCGGTGCTTGCCTTTTTGTCTCGCTCGCGAGCTTTCTTCAAGACCGAGAACACCGTGTCCGACGCCTGAGCTGCCCCCATGACCGCGTAGCGGGCGTTAGGCCAGGCAATAATGAACCGCGGATCGTATGCCTTGCCGCAAAGCGCATAATTTCCCGCGCCAAACGAACCGCCGACGACCACAGTGATCTTTGGCACGACCGAATTGCTCACTGCGTTCACCAATTTTGCGCCACTCCGGATAATGCCTTTTTGTTCCGCGTCTTTGCCTACCATGAACCCGGTGACGTCCTGGAAGAAAATGATCGGCAAACCGGTCTGATTGCAATCCATGATGAAACGCGCGGCTTTGTCGGCGCTATCGGGATATATCACACCTCCCATCTGGATTCCTTCGGTCTTGGTTCGCACCTGCAACCGCTGGTTCGCCACTATCCCGACCGCGCGTCCACCAATTCGCGCGTAAGCGGTGACTAACGTCTTCCCGTAGTCCGCCTTGTATTCGTCCGCTGAATCTTTGTCGATCACCGTGCCTAACAAATCGCGAACGTCGTAGGGCTTTTGCCCTTCCAGGCCGATCATGTCGTAAATCGAATCCGAATCTCCGGCCGGCTTGGGCATGGAATCGCCGCCCTTTACACCATTGGGACCCGCCTCGGGCAGAAGGGACACCAGCGACCTCAATCGTTTAAGGCAGCTTTCGTCGTCCTTTTCGTAAAAGTCAGCCGTTCCACTAATCTCGGCGTGCATCTTTGCGCCGCCTAACTCTTCCTGGTCGACGATCTGACCAATTGCGGCTTTGACTAACGACGGGCCGGCCAAATACAGGCCGCTGCCTTCGGTCATCAGGATTTTGTCGCATAACACCGGGAGATAAGCGCCGCCCGCCACGCAATTCCCCATGATCGCGGCAAACTGCGGGATACCGGCAGCGGAGATCACCGAATTGTTGCGAAAGATTCGCCCGAAATCATCTTCGTCCGGGAAAATCTCATCCTGCATTGGCAGGAAAACACCGGCCGAATCGACCAGGTAAACCAGCGGCAGCGCGGACTCGAACGCGATACGTTGTGCGCGCAAAACCTTCTTCACCGTCTGGGGAAAAAATGCGCCGGCCTTAACGGTGGCGTCGTTAGCCACGATCATGCATGGAACTCCCGCCACGTTTCCGATGCCCGCCACAACGCCGGCAGCAGGAATGTTCCCCCACTCTTTGTACATCCCGTAGGCTGCCCACAAGCCGATCTCGAAAAATTTCGAACCGGTATCGAGCAGATGCCCAATTCGCTCGCGCGCCGGCAACCGGCCTAACTTTCGTTGCCGTTCAAGGCCGGCTTTTCCGCCGCCTTCGCGCAATTTGGCTTCTTCCTGCAAGATTTCGGCGCAGCGCGAACGAAGATCCCCGGTCGGAGGTTTTGACTGACGATTCATGAAATGAAAGCGAGGGAGACGGTTATCCGCTTAGGAGCACAAATCAAACACCGAACGTCCAAGGTCCAACTCGAGCGCCGCATTGCCGCGGAATACAACGGCTCTCGTCTGCAAATCGGGGGCGAGCGCCGAGCCGCCGAGATCCAGGATCTCTCTAGCTGTCTCAGTAAATGTTGACTTCGGACCGGTATCCCGAATCGCCGCGGATCGAGCGCAGCCGTGCTTCACTGCCGCGCTTCGACTCAGGTCGATTCAACTGTTCGACAGCCAGTTTCAGAAAGAATGGGACGGCGGCTAAAGTTCCAATTGAAAGCAATGTAACCGCCGCGGCCCGACGAACCGGCCGCTTGATCTTATCCGCCATCAACATTCCCAGACCGAGCCCGAAGGCGGTCCGCGTAAGAACCAGCAGACTGTCGAACGACAGCGGTTCGGATGTTTTTGATATCGAAATAGACATCGCCTACCCTATACGTCGCGTTTAAAAAAAGGAAACGGGAAACTTGCGGTGGTTTGAACGTTTCCGTCCGGCAAAAAATGGCGAATTCGATTTATGCACTCATCCTCGCTGGTGGAAGCGGCGAACGCTTTTGGCCGTTGAGCCGAAAGGCGCGGCCGAAACAGCTGTTGCGTCTCGTTTCGGAAAAAGCGCTGCTCGAAGATACCGTGGCGCGTTTGGAAGGATGGATTCCGCGCGAACGAATTCTGATCCTCACTAACGTCGAGCAAGAGGGATCGGTTCGCGAGCTGTTGAAGAATTTCCCGAAGGAAAACATCGTGGCCGAACCGGCTAAACGCGATACCGCGGCGGCGATCGCACTTGGCGTGGGATGGGTCGCGTTGCGTGATCATTCTGCCACAATGGTTGTGTTGCCGGCTGATCATGTGATCAGCAATCGCGATGCCTTTCGCGAAACACTTGAAGTTGCAGCCAAGGCAGCGCAGGAAACCGGCGCGCTGGTAACCATCGGAATCAAGCCTACCTGGGCATGTCCCGGCTTCGGTTACATTGAACAAGGCGCGCCGGTGCAGATCCCTAACGGGCCGAAATCACCGGTCGTTAACCGGGTGGTGCGATTCCGCGAGAAGCCGAATGTCGACCTTGCCGAATCTTTCCTCCGCAAAGGCAATTTCCGTTGGAACGCAGGTATGTTTGTATGGTCGGTGCCGACCGTCCTCAGCGAATTCAATCGGCACGCCCCCGAATTAGCCGATTTCATCTCACGACTCCGCGCACCCAAAGAATTCGACAAGGTTGTGAAAGCCAGCTTCAGCAAGTTGCCTCGAATTTCTTTCGATTACTCGATTATGGAAAAAGCCGATCGAGTTCTGGTGGTGGAAGCGAGTTTCGACTGGGACGACGTCGGCAGCTGGAGCGCGGTAGCCAAGTATTTTAAGGCCGACGAGCACGCAAATGCCGCCAGCGGCGCCGTGACTGCGGTGGATTCGACTAACAATATTGTCTTCGACCAGACAGGAACGACGATCGCGCTGCTTGGCGTCCATAATTTGATCGTGGTCAGGACTGGCGACGCCCTGTTGGTGTGTCACCGGCACCAGGCTGAGCGGATCAAGGATCTCATAGGCAAATTGCCGCCCGAAGTGCAATAGGCGGCGGTAGTCACATGATGAGGCCGATTCTAGGTATCGATTTCGGCCGGGCACGTATCGGAGTAGCGGCGTCAGACGAACTTCGTCTATTAGCGCATCCCGTAGAAACAATTCCGTCGTCAAAGCAGGCTATTGCGCGAGTGGCGACGATCGCCCGGGAAAAGGATGCCGAACGCATTGTGGTCGGAGTCCCGAAACTGATGAGCGGCGGAATGGGGTCGGCCGCTGAGGAAGTTTTGCGATTTATCGAAGACCTGCGAAAAGCGGTTCCGTGCGATGTCATCGCGTGGGACGAACGGTTAACGACCGTAGCGGCTCATCGGGCTTTGCGCGACGCGGGGAAAAAGACACGAAACACTCGGCAATATGTCGATCAGGTCGCAGCCCAGATGATCTTGCAAGGTTACCTCGATAGTCTTGCGATCAATCAGACCGAAGGGCATCAATAACTGGCGATGCCGCAACGGCTCAAGCTTATCATCGCCTACGACGGCTCGCATTTTGCGGGCTGGCAAAGTCAGAAACATGGCAACACCGTTCAAGACCATCTCGAACGGGCGTTTCGCCAGGTCTGCGGTGAACCGTTGAGGATTCACGGCGCGGGGCGAACCGACGCCGGGGTGCACGCTCTCGCTCAATGCGCACATGTCGATGTGCCAGACACGCGTCTTCCAGTGACGCGGTGGGCCGCGGCTCTGAATGCCGGCCTTCCACCACAGCTAAGGGTCATCAAGTGCGCGCGGGTTAAATCCGATTTTCACGCCCGGTTTTCCGCGGTCGGAAAAGTATATCGCTATCGCATGTGGTCCGGGCCGATCCTTCCGCCGCTTGAACATAACCGCGCCTGGCATGTACTTCGCGCGCTCGATCCGGATCTATTGAGAGCGGCAGCGCTGAAATTCCGAGGCAAACATGACTTTGCCGGGTTCGCCGCCAATCGCGGACAGGAGGTCCGCGACACGGTTAGGACAATTCGATCGGTAAAGGTTCGGCGCCGCGGGTTTCTTTGGACTTTGGAGTTCGAAGGCGACGGATTCCTATACAAGATGGTGCGTCTGATGGTGGGCGCGATCACTGACGTCGCATCCGGCAAGATTCACCTCGAAAAAATCGTTGATCGCTTCGAGCGGAAGGCAAATTCGTCGGCTCGTTTTGCGGCGCCGGCATGTGGTTTGTACCTGGTCCGGGTCCGGTACTGAGTTTGCTTGTTTCACTTTCGCGCTCGGGAACGCCAGCGGAGGCATCCTGGTGGCAGAATACCTGCTTTCTAGTATTTATAGATGCAACAGCCCGAGGAGAAGGACGAAAATCCCCCGCAACAACCGCAACGCGGCTTGTTTAAGCGAATTGGTGAGTCGCTCTTCAGCCAAAAACATTTTCGTTTCAAACTTCTATCCGGAACCACGGTCGGCGCCTTGGTTATCCTGCTGTTGGCCGGCACCTTTTTTTACGTCACCCTGACCAATCACAACCGGGAAACAGCGCGTTCGCGCACAGTTGAAATCATTCGGTTAAGCAGCCTCGTCGAAAACGATGTGGCCGCCCTCGAAACGGGTCATCGCGGATTCCTCCTAACCGGCGATCAGGGTTACGTTGTGTCTTTCGAGCGGCGCCGTGACCAGATCCGCCGGAGACTTGGCGAGTTAGGCAAACTGATCAATAAAAACGACCGCCAGGCAAAACGGTTAACCCTTTCCAGCACAGTGGGATCCGAAGCTTGGAATTCACGTGACTTGAAGTCGCGGC
>JADMIO010606986.1_pt1 | contig 62557 bp, 66 predicted proteins | sample 8958161 | NCBI WGS metagenome assembly JADMIO01 (sample SAMN16585339, study PRJNA669376) | soil metagenome | isolation source: Crop rotation soil | place: USA: Cullars Rotation, Alabama | collected 2011 | reverse complement strand
CGCGACAACTTGTCCACGTGGAATTCTAAGCTTAGGATCCCAATGTGCTGGAAAGTTCCAGCACGAATTGGTGTTGTAACTGTGGGGGAACTGCCGGCTCTGCAATTCGTTTAACCGCGCGTCAGTTGCGCCGGCTTTGGATCAGGGGGCTTTGTCCGGCAGCCTTTTGGCGACGAGTTTTGCCAAGCTCTCGGATTGGGGCTTTCGCGCCTCGCGATTGCCGAATTGCGCCACGGAAATGCCGAAGCTGATTCCATTTTTGCGCGCGGCGACACCGTCACCCCACCACAGGGAGTCGTCGGCGCCGACCTGCACCGCGACCGGCTTGGAATCGATGTCGTGCTGCTGGAAGGCTTTGTAGAAATCGTCCAGGAATTTGGCCGCCTCGCCGGGACCGCCGGGCCAGTTCATCACGCTCAGCACGACAAAGCCCCGCCCGCCCAAGCGCTGCTTGGGATCCGGCTCGGCCCCCGGCGGCAGGTCGGCGGCCCAGATGCAGGTGGTGGAATGCGCCCCCTGGTTGGTGATGCCATTGTCGAAGAATTTGCGGAATTCCATGCTTTTGCCGACGGCGTGCGAAACCTCGTCCGGCTGAAGCAAGGCGCAGGCATCGATCGCGCCCGGCGCGGCCGCCGCCGGCTGGGCCAGCACCAGAAGGAGAGACAGAAGCGATATGCGACGCGCTGTTGGCAGGGTTGCGGCTCCGGCAATCGGGAGGGTCATTCTACGAATAATCCAGGCCCGCTCCAGCGCCGCGGGATGTAATTGTGCAGTGCAAGAACCTTCGGCGCGGGAACGCGGCCTTGCCAGGGAACCAAAACGGGCAGATCGTCCGCGCGGGGTGGGCCTGTCCGCGCATGTTGCGCCGACCGTCGCTCATGGAAATGTGCTCAGGGGGCGTCCATGTCATCCAGCACCATTGTCAATGTCAGTCGGTTTTTGGCTTTGCCGGTCCTGTTCGCGGTCTTTGTGGCGATCCGCATCTCCAGCCGGGGAAGCACCATCGATCACTGGCTGCCGGAATGGTGGACCTATTTGATCCTCGCCACCCTGATGCTGTTGGAGCGCGCCTACACATACAGGTTTGCGGTTTCCCAACGCCCGCTTCTGGTGCGGGACATCATCTCAACCCTGGTCAACACGCTGGTCACAGGGACGGTGACGGGCGCAGTCTGCTATCCGATCCTGGTCTGGATCCCGCAACACTATCTGGGTCGCAGCCTGGTCTTCGCCTCGCCCGGACAGTTGGGTCCGTTGTGGCTGCAAATCCCGGTGATCCTGCTGACGGTCAGTTTCTTCCGCTACTGGATGCACCGCTTCCAGCACAAGAACGAATTCTTGTGGAGGCTGCATTCCTACCACCATGCCGTCACCCACCTTCAGGCCACCAACACCTTTGTTTCCAATCCGGTGGATTTCGCGCTCCGCAATGTGCTGGTGTTCATCGTGCTCGGCATTATCGGCTTCAGTCCCGTGGCGCTGCTGATCGCGATTCCCGCGGTGCAGGTCTATGGGATTTTCTCCCACTGCGGCGGCGATGTCCGAAGCGGATGGCTGAACTACCTGTTCGTGACGCCGGAGGTGCATCGCTGGCATCACAGCGCGGTGGTGCCGGCGGGGCATAATTATTCCGTCAATTACGGGGTGGAGTTCAGTTTCTGGGATGTGATTTTCGGCACTTACTATCTGCCCGTGAAGAATGGGCAAAGGGAGCAGCCCCAGCGCCTGGGCCATCCCAGCGGCATGCCCGATGAAGGCAACTATCTGCGGCTGTTGTTGGTGCCGTTTGGGCTGTATGGGATTTTTCCGTGGATCAGGCGGAAGGTCGCGGGGTAGGCCGACTCAAAACTGTCATTGCCGCGAAAGCGGGAATCCAACTTTGCTAAATGGACGGGTAGCCGGGATTGAGCCAGTTACCGGCTTCATCGCGCTGGCTTCGAACGGTGGTGCCGGAAGCGGCCTAAGGGCCGCTAAGGCCGGCCCGACGCCAAGGGCGTCGGGCTTTTGGCCCCGTCGGCCGCTGTCGCGGCCGACACTTGATACTGGCAATGGGATCAAAGTGGATGGATCTGGCGCCCTACCGGGGGGCCAAAACCATCATCATCTGTCTCCCCTCCATCTTCGGATACTGTTCCAGTTTCGCGAAGACTTCGGTGTCCTTTTGCACCCGGGTGAGCAGGTCCATGCCCAGATGCTGGTGCGCCATCTCGCGGCCGCGGAAGCGCAAGGTGACCTTGACCTTGTCGCCATCGTCGAAGAAGCGCTTCATCGCCCGCATCTTCACGTCGTAATCGTGATCGTCGATGGTCGGGCGCATCTTGATCTCCTTGATCTCGATGACCTTCTGCTTCTTGCGGGCCTCGTTGGCCTTTTTCTGCTGCTCGTATTTGTACTTGCCATAGTCCATCAGCTTGCAGACGGGAGGCTTGTTGTCGGGCGACACCTCCACCACGTCGAAGCCTTTTTCCTCGCCCAGCGCGAGCGCCTCATCCAGGCCGATCTCGCCATACTTATGGCCATCGTCGCCGATCAGCAGGATTCGCTTGGAAATGATTTCGTCGTTGATGCGCGGACCATCCTTGGCCGGCGCGGGGGCGTTACCACCCTGAAAACGTCTGGGGACTATGACTCTCTCCTTTGTACAGCCGCGCGCATCACCCGCCTCGCTGGTTCCGGTTGGTTCCAAGCGAAACGTGGGTCTCGATCATGGACGCAAGCGGGGACCTTTCGGTTGATGCGCCACGGACGTGGCACCGTCCGGCCGATTGGGCCGGAGTCGCGGTTAAGATAGGGTGGAAAAGTCCCGGCGAAAAGGGCTATTCGGCCACATCCTTGCGGGATTCCGCTTCGTTTTTGATCCGGGCGAGGAAAGTTTCCAGCGGCATGGCCCCCAGATCCTTGCCGGAACGCAGCCGGACAGCGACTTTGCCCTCCGCCGCCTCCCGTTCCCCGACCACCAGCATGTAGGGGATCTTCTGCAGCTGGGCGTCGCGAATCTTCTTTTGCATCCGCTCGTTGGAGGTGTCGATGTCCACCCGCAGGCCCGCCGTGCCATTGACCACGGGCAGCTGAAACAGGGCGTCCAACACCTTCTGGGCATAATCGCCCACCTTCTCGGAGATGGGGATCACCCGCGCCTGAATGGGCGCCAGCCAGACCGGGAAGGCACCGGCATAATGCTCGATCAAAAAGGCGGTGAAGCGCTCATGGGTTCCCAAAGGCGCCCGGTGGATGACATAGACCGGATGGTCGGCCCCGTCCTCGCCGATATATTTCAAGTCGAAAGTCTGGGTCGCCAGGAAGTCCAGCTGGTTGGTCGATATGGTGTATTCGGTGCCGATCGCCGACTTGATCAAAAAGTCGATCTTAGGACCATAGAAGGCGGCCTCACCCTTGCCTTCGACATATTTCAGGCCGGACTCGTCCATCGCCTGGCGGATGACGGCCAGCGCGTCCAGCCACTTTTGCGGCTCGTCGACAAACTTATCGAGCTTGTTCAGGTCGGGCAGCGACAGCCGCATGTAATAGTCTTTGATGTCCAGCAGGTCGTAGTAGCGGGCGTGCAGCTTCATCACCCGGATGAACTCGTCCTTGGCCTGGTCGTAGCGGCAATAGATATGGGCGTCGTTCATGCAGAAGCCGCGCACCCGCATCAGGCCGGACAGGCCACCTGAGGCTTCATAGCGATAGTCCTGGCCATATTCGGCCAGCCGCAACGGCAGTTCGCGATAGGAATGCCGGGTCGCGCCGTAGATCAAATGATGGTGCGGGCAGTTCATCGGACGCAGCCGGTAATTCTCGCCGTCAATGTCCAGCGGCGCATACATGCCGTCGCCGTAATAGGGCAGGTGGCGCGAGCGGTAATACAGCGCCTCCTTGGCGATATGCGGCGTCGCCACCCGGCGATAGCCGTCCTTGCGCTCTTCGTTGAGCGCCAGGAATTCCAGCTCCTGCCGTATCACCATGCCGTTGGGCATCCAAAGCGGAAGCCCGGCGCCGATATCGGGGGCGAAGGTGAACAGCTCCAGTTCCCGCCCAAGCTTGCGATGGTCGCGCTTCTCCGCCTCTTCCAGGCGGTGGAGATATTCGTCCAGTTCCTTCTTGTCGCGCCAGGCCGTGCCGTAAATGCGCTGAAGCTGCGCATTCCTGGCGTCGCCCCGCCAATAGGCGCCGGCGATCTTCATCAACTTGAAGGCGTCGCCCACTTCCGAGGTGGTGCGAAAATGCGGGCCGCGGCACAGATCGTGCCAGTCGCCATGCCAGTAGATCGAGACATCTTCGCCGGCCGGGATGCTCTGGATCAGTTCGGCCTTGTAGGTCTCGCCGATCCCCTTGAAATGTTCGACGGCGGCGTCGCGCGCCCAGACTTCGCGGCGGGTGGGAAGCCCCGCCTTGATGATCTTGCGCATCTCCTCTTCGATTTTCGGCAGGTCTTCCGGGGTGAACGGCTCGTCGCGGGCGAAGTCGTAATAGAAGCCGTCCTCGATCGCCGGTCCGATGGTGACCTGGGTACCGGGATAAAGCGCCTGCACCGCCATGGCCAAAATATGCGCCATGTCGTGGCGGATCAGCTCCAGCGCCTCGGGATCCTTCTTGGTGATGATGCGGATCTGGGCATCCTGCTCGATTGGGCGGAATAAATCCAGTTCCTTGCCGTCTATCATGATGACCAGCGCCGCCTTGGCCAGGCCGGGGCCGATGGCGGCGGCAATTTCGCCTCCCGTCACGCCCTTGGCGAAAGTCATGGCCTTGCCGTCAGGCAAGGTCATGGTCACCTGTTCAGGGGCTGCGGACACGGAGCTTCTCCTCGCGATTTGGTCAATTGTGGCGGACCTTTGGCCTGTGGGGCCGCCCCCGTCAAGACCTGGCCGGACAGGGGTCCCTTGCCCCTGTTATGACAGGTGTAGTAGAATTGGCTTGCCGCCCCGAAAGGGTGGATACTCTAAAATCGGCGAGGGGCGCTCGCTTGGAGGATGTGATGAGAAAGCTTTTGATCCTGTTGGCCTTGACCGCCGCCGCGCCGGCCTATGCCAATACCTGCATCGATACCCGCCAAATCGACAGCAGCAAATCGACCGACGGCCACACCATGGTGTTCAAGATGAAGAACGGCACCACCCTGGTGAACCATCTCCGGGGCACTTGCCCGGACCTCAAGTTCAACGGCTTCGCGTGGCACACCCATTCCGGGGACAACAAGGTCTGCGAGAATGAAGACAGTTTCCAGGTGCTGCAATCGATGCAGGTCTGCATGCTGGGCAAGTTCGACGCCTCGGTCCGTTCGGCTCCCAATCTGGACGAGCACGCTGCCCGTTAGAGTTGGCAGATGATGCCGATGAATTGCTTGGCGCCGCGCCGATAGTCGGGACGCGGCGCACGGGACTCGATTTCGGTCACGCTGAGCTCAAGGGCATCGTCCAGATTGAGGAGTTTCCAGCCCGGGCGTTCGCCGACCAGCCCGCTAATCTGCCAGCCGGCTAGAATGTGGCCGCCGTTCGGGCTTATGCCGACGCGATGCACTTCCACGATCCGGGTGCAGGTTTCATAACGGATTTCCAGGCATCGACCGCTTTCCAATGCGGCACAGGCGGTCGCGCACCATTGTTGCGTAAGTATCGCATGGGCCGCCGCAGGCAGCGCGTGACCGGCCAAGCTCGCCATTGCGAACCTCCCTTGATCAACAAGGGCGCCGGCCGCCTGATGCTCCGTCGCGAACACGCCAGCGGCCACGTGTCCTTGGACTCGGATACTCCCACTCCCGATGCTTTGTGGGCAATAGCGAAGAACGCGACGGCGGATCAGGCAGCTTTTGGCGCGCGGCGCCAGCGTGCCAGCGAAATGGCAAATAGCAGGCTCGCCAACATCATCGCCAGATTGTCCGGCTCGTCCAACTGCACCGGTGGTGAAACCGAAACGCATCCCGCCGGCGTGACCGGAACCAGGTTGGCGGAAAAACTCGTATTGGAGAGTTGCACCGGCGTGACGCAAGTTGGCGTGCTGCCGGAGAACTCCTGAATTCCCCTGCCGTTTATCGTGCTGCTGAAGATATCTCCAGACGCGATCAGGCTGTTATTCGCGTAAAGCAGGCCTTCCTCGCCATAGGACACCATGGCGGAATTTTGCGTCTGGTCGCCCTGGACGAGCAGGTTGTTGGTGAGGGTCAATTGGCCGCCATTGGGCGCATCGACGGCATAGCTGGTTGAGCCCGCGCCACACAAAGGCTGGCCCGGCGCGATGGCGCCATCATAAAGAAAGCTGTCGGTTATGGTGGTGATGGCGGCGCGGCTTTTGATGTCGTGGCCCCCGATGGTGCCGCAAAAAGTGCTGCCGCTGACATCCAGGCTGTGGCCGAAGATATAAAGCGCATGTTCCGACCCGTCCGGCGCGCCATTATTGGCGAAGAGGGAATTGCTGATAGTCACGGCAAGCTGTTCTTGGTCGGGCGGCGCGCCGGTGCCGGTCAGGATTCCGTCCTGATTGTTCAGGAAAATGCTGTTGGAAACCTCCAGCAGGGTCGCGCCGCTGCCCTGATAGCGGATACCCGCGGCATTGCCGCCAAGCCCGGCGCTGATCGACGCATTCTGGAAGGTCAGGCCATCCACGGTGAGGTTGACATTCGCCACAGTGTCGACGGTCAGCAGGCCTTTGGAGCCGGTGGGCAGAGTGTTCAGGATCGCCGCGCCGGCTGGCGCGTTGAACGCCGGATCGAGCTGAAAAATGGTCGATGCCGTGATGAAGGGCAGCGCGCCGCCGCTATAGGTTCCGGGCGCCAGATAGATGGTGCTTCCCGAATCCAGGTTGGCCGAATCGATCGCGGCCGACAACTCCGTGAAGTTGCTGACATGAATGATCCCGGCTTGGGCTGGAGAACCGAAAATCAACAAAGCAACTGCCAACCGCGCGCGCATTTCCACCTCATAAAAGAAGCGGAACGACAGTAGCGCGGCGCGCCACGCCGGCAATTTTTTTGCGCGTTTACGAATCTCACAATTTGTAGGCGCGGCAACGTACGAATTCGCTAATTTTCGCGTGCCAACCGATTAACGCGGGAACTTTTTCCCCCGCGGATCGGCGTTCGACCTTTTTCCCGCCGCAAAAATGCCCCGCATCCAAGGCGTTTCAGGAACGTTATGAGTTCCAGAGAGGGCTTTCAGGAGACCCGTCATGAAAATCATCGCATTCGCCGCAATAGGCCTTACGGCCCTGGCGCTGTCGGCCTGCGCCGGGCGCTATTATGGTGACGGCTATTACGACCGCTACGGCAGCTATCGTGGTGATCGTTACTACAGTGATCGCTATTATGGCGACCGTTACTACAGCGACCGCTATTACGATCGGGACCGGGACAATGACGGCGTGCCCAACTATGCGGATCGCCGGCCGTCCAATCCCTATCGCTACTGAGTCGCGACAGACAGACATAAGGCCCGGTGTCTCCACCGGGCCTTTTTCATGCCGCCAGGCTCAGCGTGCGCCGCCGAGATAGTCCGGCTTGCCCAGCGCCACGCCGCGATTGCGCAGGATGCCGTAGGCGACAGTGATGTGGAAATAGACATTCGGCAGCACGAATTTGCCCACATAGTCGGCGCCGTTGAACTCGAAGGTCGTGTTGGGGAATTTCAGCACGATTTCCTTTCCTTCCGACCCGGCAAAGGATCTGCGGTCCAGCGTCTTGAGAAAGGCGATGGTTTTCTCCACCCGCGCCTTCAGCTCCGGGAAGGTGGCCTCGGTGTCCTCATATTTGGGGATTTCCACGCCCGCCAGGCGGGCGCCGCAGCCCTTGGCGCCATCGGTGGCGATATAGACCTGGGCCTTCAGGGGCAGCATGTCGGGGGCCAGCCGGGCCTCGCCGGGGTCGATGCCGCCATGGGCTTCCCCTTTGGACAGGATGTGGGAAAGGCTGCCCAGCATGTGGATCAGCGGCGGTATGGATGCGTCGTAGATGTCATAGGCCATGGCTCTTCCCTTGGATTTTGGTTTGCTGGAGCGGACTTGAAGGCCAATTCGCGCCCTTTTCAACCGCGATGTTATAAGGGGCTTGAGCCGGGAGCCCTATCCGGCCTAGGAAGCGACGGCCACTTGAAAAGACGCGTCCATGACAGATGAAAAACCGGAAAGCCCCGTTTTGCCGGACCGGCTTTCCACCAATCCCGCAAGTCCCTTCCACAATGCCGAGCTGCTGGAACGGGGCGTGGGCATCCGGTTCAATGGCGTCGAACGCACCAATGTCGAGGAATATTGCGTCAGCGAGGGCTGGGTGCGCCTGGCAGTGGGCAAGACGGTGGATCGCCATGGCAATGCGATGACCGTGAAGTACAAAGGGAAGGTAGAGCCCTATCTCCGCTAGGCCGCGATCCAGCGACTAGTCGTTGTCTTTGGATCGTGCGTGCAGGCGGCGGCTCAGCAGCACCATGTCCGCGCAAAAAAGCGCGGCCGCCAGATAGAGCGGCGACAAAGCAAGCAGACCGACATCCTCGGCCAGCCAGAACCAGGTGGTGAATCCCACAACCGCCAAAACCAAAGCCGCCGCCAAAAGGGGAATGACTTCATTCAGCGCGCGCGGAGGCTCGAAATTGCCCGGTGGGGCCATCGTGACGCTCATGAACACGGTCCGGTTAGTCTGGAGTGCCGGATGTATACAGCGGCTATCCGGGCTCATGGTTCTGCCACAAACCCTACCAATTTGTAGCAGGGTGTCGCAAGAACGGGGTGTCCTACATCTCTGACATAAGAATATTTGTTCCCGATTAACTTTTCTGGCCCGCATGATCGACAGGCCCGTCCGGTGTCCAATCAGACAAGCAAAAGGCCCGGTGCGGGCACCGGGCCTTTTTGTTTCGCAACGCCGCTAGCGGGAAATGACGACGCCGTCTTCATAGGTGGTGACGTGCGGCGAACGCGCCCACAGATCGTCGTCGTTACCTTCGGAAATGGAAGACAGCCTGATCTTGGCGCCATCCACCGTCTCGGCCTTGCAGGCAAAATCCACGTGCCGCATGCGGCTGTCGCCTTCGGGGAAGGTCACGGTCTCGATGGAGTCCTTGGGCAACACCCCCGAAAAGACTTCATGCGTGGTGCCGTCGCGATATGTCACGCTGATATGGGCGCAATGCACTGTGTCGCCTTCCGCTACAAACTGCAGCCGCTCGACCGGGCCCTCGAAATGCTCCCAACTGACATCGGTGTAATGATCGGACGACACATTCACCGAGCCGACCTGGTGCACATCCGCCTTGGCGGTCGCGCTGGCGCCGACCAACAGGGCCACGCCCAAAATGGCTAGCGAGGATTTCAGCATGGAACTCTCCATAAAGAATTTCCCGCCCCTGCCTAATAAAGGCTAGCGCCGATAAACGGTTCCGTTCCCAATTGGGGCGAAGTGGTGGCCTATTCCGGCACCTGGCGGTGCACGAAATACATCAGTGCCAGCGAAACCATCGCGACGGACATCACGATATAGCCGACCCAGTCGAAATGCCCCAGCGCGCCGCCCGGCAGCTGGATGATCACCGCGCCCGCCACCGCCGCCGACACGCCGCCCGCCACCTGCTGCAGCGAGGCGCTGACGGCATTGAAGGCGCCGCGCTTGGTGGTTTCGGGAATGGCGGTCAGCAACGCCTGGGACGGGATCATGCGTGAGAAGATGCCGATGAACATCAGGACATTGACGACGATCACCGTGGCAAGCGACACCCGCCCGACATTGGTCCAGATCACCACCATCAGGATGGTAAGCAGGCTGCCGAAGCAAAAGGTGTTGAACTTGCCGAAACTGTCGCTGGCCTTGCCCACCAGCGGTCCGACAAAGACGGTGCACAGCCCGGTGACCAGATAGATGGTGGGCAAGGTCGACATGGGCAGGCCGACATTCTCGACAATAAAGGCGGTGCCGAAGGGCATCAGCATATAGCCGCCGGTTGGCAGCAGCATGGTGAGGATGAAGGCCAGCCGGTAGCGCGGCTCTGTCAGGGTGTGCACCAGATGCATCCAGGGGCTGTGTTCCTGAGGCAGCGTCAGGTGCGCCGCCACAGGTTTCATTCCCAATGCGATCACCAGGCCGGCGGGCACTGCCACTGCGATGATGGCGAAGAAGGGCGCGTGCCAGTCCCAGTGGTTGGCGAAATAAAGGCCCGCCGGCAGGCCCAGCACTTGGCTGGCGGCAAAGGCGGTCTGGATGAACCCCATCACCCGCCCGCGCATCTGGAGCGGAAACAGGTCCGTGGCGATGGCCAGCACCACCGAGCCGATTACGCCTCCGAACAGGCCGGTGACGATGCGCGCCACAAGCAGCAGCGGAAAGGTGGTCGCGAGCGCGCAGAGCAGGGTGCCCAGCATGAAGCCGGCGTAAAAGAACAGCAGCAGGCGTTTGCGGTCGAAGCGGTCGGCGAATCCAGCTGCCAGGAGTCCGGACGCGCCCGCGCTGAAGGCATAGGAAGACACCGCCAGGCCGAATTGCTGCGGGCTGATATGCAAAGTGGGCATCATCATCGCGCCCAGGGGCGAGATGATCATGAAGTCCAGGATGAGGGTGAATTGAAGGAAGGCCAGGACGGCGATGACGAATTTCTGGTAGCCGGAAAATGCCGCGCGCGGCGTGGCACTTTCGGTCGTCGCCTTGTCCATGATAGCTGCTGGCCCCTTGCCGGATACCCTCTATAGCAAAAAGGCCCGGCCATGACGCGGCCAAGGGCGGCCACTTTTTATGACCGTAATCAAATTATTGCATTGTCAAAGACAAAACCGGGCAACAGAAGCTGAGTCGCTTGACCTGAAATGTCTGCGCCTATCGCGCTCTGGTCACTGCCCGTCGGCGGTGACGATCGGCTGCTGTTCGTTCCGCACCTGTTGCTTGGGCGGCTCGGCCGGCTTGCGCTTCTTGGGCGGATTGCCGTTGGCGTCTTCGCCCGCATAATGCGGCCGGTCCAGGGTCTTGAGGAAATATTCCCGGCTGACCAACCCATCCATCTCATGCTCCAGGGCCGGATAAGACCCCTCCGTCGTGCCCGGCGGCACGGCCTGGGGAACCAGCGTGGCCGCGCCCTTGATCACCGCCTGCTTGATGCCCTCGAACGCGGCCTTGCGCTCTTCTTCCTGGGCCAGCTTGGGGACATCCATCGGCCTGTCGGGATCGACGACAAAAGCGGCCGATGCCTTGATGCGGTAGACGGAGGAGATACCGTCATACCGGCCGGTCTTTTCATTGTAGATGCCGTCGGCATTGCGCCGCAGGGCATAGTAAAGCGACACCGCATCCTCATGCTCGCGCGTACCTTGCTGGCCGCCATCCTGGGCGAAGGTGTTTTCCGCATACAGGTCGCGCCAGTCGCGATAGCCGCCGATCAGCCCGGTGGCATTGCGGCCGTCGGCGGCAATGTTCAGCCGGACCTTGCCCTGGCGGAAATTGGTGTCGCCGGTCTGGTCATAGAACCAGGCGATGCGGGGGCTGTGGAGGTGATCGACCTGTTCAGTCTCCACCACGCCGTTTTTGATCGTCGCCTTCAATTTGGTGTAGAGCGCCGATTTGAGCATGCGGTAGGAGTAATCGGTGGCGATGCCGCCGCGCGCGTCCTTGACGATATTCTCCGGCGAATAGCCGATCTCCAGCACGGCCTCGCTGTCATTCATCGGGTCCTGGTTGCCGGAAACCCGGATCACCATGGTGTAGAGACCTTCGATCATCTTGTCGTTGGCGCGCAGGTCGAGCGTGGCATTGCCGCCGCCGCGCCAGGGCGCGTCGCAGCCCCAGGCGCGATACAGCGCATTGTCGATGCCGCGCTCGCCGTCGGGGCTGATGAAGTCCTTCTCCCCGATCTTGCCGTCCAGGTTGAAGCCGTCGCCGATGCGGCTGGTCACTTCCGGCTGGCCGGGATCGTCGGTAGCCCAGGGATTCACATAGGTCTCGATGCCGCGCTTATAGCCGCGATAGGACATGGCGCGGGCCCAGATATGGCGGCGCGTCAGTCCCGGCGTGTTGACCTTTTCCACGCCGGGCGGGGCGGTGACCCAGTCGATCTCCTGCTGCGAGCGCCATTTCTGGCGGCCAATGGCGATGCGGGTCTGGTCGGGATTGGCGAGATGAATGGTGCTGCCATGCGGGCAGTCGACACCGGGCTCGATCTCGGCGCCGCGGCTGAAATCGGGGCGGCCGCCATAGCGGAAGGCATATTCATAGGTCCCCACCACAAAGCCGCGCACCCAGGGCGCCGCGGCCGCCGGAAGGGCCGAGCCGCCGACCATGGTCATGGCCATGGCGGAAAGCAGAAGACGTTGCCTCATGCGCGCTCCCCCATCGGGTGGGCCTGTTGGACTCTTTGTACTCCAAAAGGGCGAAAGGGGCGAGGGCGTGCCGGGGCATGAAAAAAGGGCCGGATTGCAAGGCTTTGCCAGCCTGCGCACCGGCCCTCAGGGCCACCGGCCAGGCCGTCAGTTGACGGGCCGTTGGCTATTGTCGGCGACCACTCGATTCTGGGCCTTGCCAATGGCAGCCAGCGCGTCGGACATCGCGTCCTGGGCGCAGCGCGCCGGATTGATGATGCTCACCCGCAGCGCGCCGCTTGTGTCGCCACAGACCTGGAGGCTGGCCGCCCTCAGCCGCACCCGCAGGGTTTGCATGCCGGCGGGTTTGGAAAGATCCAGGTCGCCATAAAAGACCTCGACCGATTTCTGCCCGGACCTTTCCTGCGCCTGCGCCGAGGGCGAGGCCAACAAGGCTGTGACAGCGAAAATTGCAAAGATATTGCGAGACATGGTTTTCATCCTTTTGATGGGTTGGTTGGGAGATCAGTCTTCGGCGACGCGCCAATCCTTGGCCGGCGCGGGAAGCTTGGGCAGCAGCATGCCGGTGCGGCTGCGATAGCGGACATAATCGTCGCCAAAGGCCCGGACGAGATCGCGCTCCTCAAGCTGGATGGCGATCAGGATGTAGGCCGTGGTCATCAGCGCGAAAACCAGATGCGCGGTGGTCATCACGGGCGCCGCCCAGAAGATGATCAGCCAGCCGACATAGAGCGGGTGGCGCACCAGCCGGTACAGGCTGGGCGTGTGGAATTGCGGCGGCATATGGTGCTTGCCGCGGAATTGCCGCCAGACCTGCGCCAGGCCGAACAGGTCGAAATGGTCGATCAGGAAAGTGGTGTAGAGCAGCAGCAGCCAGCCGGACAGATAGACGGCAAGCATCGCGGCGCGACCGATTTCGGAGTCGACCGACCAGATGACGCCGCCGATCGGCTGCCACAAGGCATAGAGCGCGACCATCGCCACCGAACTCAGCAGCACATAGGTGGAGCGCTCGGCGCTTTCAGGGACAATTCTCGTCCACCAGCGTTTGAAGGCGGGCCGCGCCATGCCGGAATGCTGGACCGCGAACAAGGACAGCAGGCCCAGATCGATGGCCAGGGCGCGGCCAAGCGGTTTGCTGGGGGCGGCGTCCAGCGAGGTGGGGGTGGCGATACCGCCGATGAACCCCATGCCATAGACGAAAACGCCCAGGAACAGGAGATAACTGGCTAGTCCGTAGACCAGGATTGCAAAGCGGGACATTTCGGGCTCCGTTGGGTGGCAACGGCGCTTCCATGCCTCAAGGGGTGCGCATCCCGCATCGGGCACCCACCCCTAATTTTGGGAAAATCGTCCCCTAATTTTCGTATCTAAGCCTTGGACGCTTCCAAAAGGCCCAGCTTGCGGGCCGCGTCTATGGCCTGGCGGCGGGTCCCGGCCTCGAACCTGGCCATGATGGCCGAGACATGGTGCTCGGCGGTCTTGGGCGAGATGCACAGCCGGTCGGCGATCTCGGGATTGGTCAGCCCTTCGCCCAGCAAGGCCAGCACCTGGGCTTGCCGGCGGGTCAGGCCGGCGGAATTGGCGCGGGTGCCGGCAATTGGCCCGCGAGGCACCGCCCGCACGCCCGCCATCCGCATCGACCGGCGCAGCTTGGCGGCGGCCGGCGCCGCTCCCAGCCGGTCGAAAATCGCCAACGCGTCGCGCTGGGCCCGTTCGTCCCCGCCGCTCAGTGCCAGCGCTTCTTCATAAGGGCGGTCCCGCAGGTGCCACTGCGTCGCCGCCTTGCGCCAGTCGCCGCCGCAATGGACGCGATAGGGCTGGGACAGTTTGGCGGCGCCGACCGGCTCGCCCAGCAGATAGAGCCAGAGCGCGGAGTCCTCGACCACCCAATGCAGCTTGCGCTCCAGCGCCAGCATGTGAATCTGGCGCAGCCTGGCCACGACCGCGGCATCGCCATGGACCTGTTCGTTCGAGCCGGTATCCGCCGGCTGTTCCCCGCCGCGCGCCAGCCAGGCGCGCTCCGCCGCGATAACCGCGGCATAGACGTCGCGCTGCAATTCGTTCAGCGACTGGGTGAAGCGGCGCGCCAGTTCCAGTGGCGTCTCCGCATCCGGGTCGCCGCGGCGCACCCGCACCCGCGCCAAAGCGAACAAGGCCGGGGAGCGATACAGGTCGGGCACGCCGCCCCAGCCCGCGATGGTCTGGGCTTCCGCGTCCGCCGCCTGCCACTCGCCCTGGTCGATCAGCGCCATGGCGCGCCAGCCGCGCAGATAGGCCTCCCAATGCGCCAGGCCCCGTTCCACCGCATAGGCGGCGCCGGCGTCGATATAGTGAAAGGCCTTGCGATTGTCGCGCTGCCAATAGGCGCCGCAGGACAGGTTGCAGGAGGCGCGCTCGAAATGATCGTGCAGGCCCGCTTTCCGCGCCAGTTCCAGGCTGCGCACCAGTTCGTCGGTGGCATCCAGCCCCGAACGCTCCATCCGCGCCGTGCCGACATTGCCCAGGGCGTGGATCAGGGCCTCCTGCGCTCCAAGTTTCTCGGCAAGCTCCAGCGCCTTTTCGCCCCAGCGGATGGCGCTGTCCTGTTTCGAAGCCAGCATTTCCAGCTGGGAGCGATGGGAATAGGCCCAGGCCAGTTCGGCGCCGGCATCGGTTTTTTCCAGCACGGCGATGGCTTCGGCGACATAGCGTTCGGCCTCGTCGCGCTGGCTGCAGATCCAGGCATAGCGCGTCAACCGCGTGAGATCGCGTCCCAAGGCGACCCAGTCGCCGGCGGCGCGCCGCATCTCGGACGCTTCACGCATGGAGGTGACGGCCACATCCGAAGCGCCCATCAGATAGGATTGTTCGGCATGCCGTTCCAGGATGCCGACAATGGCCTCGGGGTCCAGCGCCGGGCGATGACGCAACATGGCGGCAAAATGCGCCGCCGCCTCGCGTGGCGATCCCGCTCCGACCGCATCCTCGCCGGCGCGCTGGGCGAAGGCGACCAGGGTGGGAATGTCGCCGGCCTCTTCGGCATGGTGGGCGATTTCGCTGGGCCTGGATTGCCGCGCGGATTGCAGGGCCTGCACCGCTTTCTGGTGCAAACTGCGTCGCCGTGACGGCGCCAGCGATTGCGCGATCGCGCGCCGGGCCAACTCATGCCGGAAGGTCAGCACATCGCCGTCCACCCGCAGCATGCCGCGCTCGGCGCAGCCGTCCAACCCGTTCTCGAATCCACGCTCCACCAGTTGCGCGACAATGGTGCGGTCCGCCTGGCGGGGAAAGATGGAAACCGCTTCCAGCACCGCCCGGGCATCGGCAGAGAGACGGGCGGCGCGCGCCAAAGTGGCGTCGCGCACGCTTTCCGGCGTGGTGTCGAGTTCAACCGCCAGGCTTTCGGTCACCAGGAACGGGTTGCCGCCGGTCAGCGCATACAGCTGCTTGCCGTCACGCCCGGCCTTCTCGGCCAGCCAGGTCACTGCGGGCAGCGACAATTCCTCGAGCGCCAGCCGCTCCACGCTGCCGGCCGGCGCTTCCGCCAGAATGTCCTTGAGTGCCGATGGCGTGCCCAACTCATCGTCGCGATAGGTGATCAGCACCAAGGCTTTCACTTGCGCGATGCGGCGCCCCAGGAAGCGGATCATGTCCAAGGTCGCGGCATCCGCCCAATGCATGTCTTCCAGGATCAGCAGCGCCGGCCTGGGCCCCTGCCGCAGCAATTCCAGCAGCGATTCGAAGGCCGCCAGATGGCCATGGGACAGGTCGAGTGGCGTGGTCCGCGCGATGTCGCGCAGCGGCAGCAGCGGCTCCGGCGTGGAAAGATTTTCGCAGGCCCCGATAAAGACGCGTGCGGCATCCCGCCTGTCGCGGACAAAGCGCTCGACCAGCGTGGTCTTGCCCGTGCCCGCGGGGCCGCCAATGGCCAGGATGCGACCGCGCCCTTCGCCGGCCCGGACAAGCGCCTGGGACAGCCGGGACAGATGCTCGCCGCGTTCCAGAAATTCCGCCAAACGCCCGCCACCCCCTCGCGGACGGCAGTCTAAGCCAAGCAACAGGGCGCGCCAAACCAGCCGGGTGCTATAGTGGCCGGGGAAGAGAATTCGAATCCGGGGAGGGCTCATGAAGTTCCGATTTTTGATGGCCTGCGGCTTGGCCGCAGGCCTGGCGGGCGCGGCCATGGCGCAGACCGTGGCAACCGGCCATTCCACGCCCCCGGACGCTTTCCACGTTTTCAGCGACAAGGACCTGGCGGGCCTGGCGAGCGGAAAAACCGCGCTGACGCTTTCGACGCTGGTCGATCACGAAAATCATTATGTGCTGGTCGCAGGCCGCACCGGCCCCGGCGAGGTCGAGGTGCATGAACACTGGATCGACTATATGGCGATCCAGCAGGGCGAGGCGGAGTTCACGATCGGCGGCACCGCGGCCGGCATGCGCGACACCGCGCCCGGCGAAAAGCGCGGCGGCACCATCAGCGGCGGCACGGTCATGACCATCAAGCCGGGCGATTTCGTGGTGGTTCCCGCGGGCCAGCCGCATCTCACCATGATCAAGGGCAGCAACTTCCGGGCGATCATCATCAAGGTGCGTGCCTAAAGTCGGTTTGCGTACCAAAGTTGAGGTGTTCCGAAATCCTTGGGATTGGGTATTGTGTCGCCCGAATTCCAAAAGCTGCACGGAGGGCTGCCATGAAACTTTATACCTACCCCGCTTCGCCGGGTTGCCGCCCGATCGCCATGTTCATCGCCGACTCGAACCTGAAGGTCGAGGAAAAGGTGGTCGACCTGATGAATGGCGAACAGAACAGTCCGGAATTTACCGCCATCAATCCCAATAATGCCGTGCCGGTGCTGCAGGATGGCGATTTCATCCTGCCGGAATGTTCCGCCATCCTGAAATACCTGGCCGATATGGCCAACTCACCCGCCTATCCCAAGGAGTTGAAGGCGCGGGCCCGGGTTAATGCGGTGATGGACTGGATCAATACCAGCCTCTATCCCGCCTTCGGCCACAATCTCTGTTATCCCCAGGTGCTGCCGCAGCTGAAATATGAAGACGAGACCGCCCAGTCGGCGGTGCTGGGACGGGGCCAGACCCGCTCGCGCAAATTGCTGGGGGTGATGAACGACTTCATGCTGGGCGAGAAAAATCCGTATCTCTGCGGCGACAAGATGACCATCGCGGATTACCAGGCCAGCGGCATTCTTTCGATGGGCGAGCTGACGGCATGCGATTTCTCGCCCTGGCCGCATGTGCAGGACTGGTACAAGCGGATGGAAGCCATGCCCAACTGGAAGACCGCCAATGCCGGGCTCTATGCCTGGGCTCAAGCTACCAAGGGGCAGGACTATATTAGAGTCTGAGTGAGCGGATCAGGGCGAAGCCTGTTTCGCGCACACCAGCTCGATCTCGACCAAAGCGCCGGCCGACGGCAGGGCGACATGGATCGCGACACGTGAGGGGCGCAGCGGCTGGTCCGTGGTGCCGAAGCGCTTGGCCCATTCCGAATTAAGCCCGGCAAAATCGATCTCGCCGCCCTTGGCGGGATCGCCCACCAGGAAGACATGCGCCGACACGACGTCGCCAAAGGTCAGGTTGTTCTTGGCCAGCATGTCTTTCAGCTTGTTGAGGATATTGTCGGCCTGGCGGACAGTGTCGCCCATGCGGCCGGGATTGGTGGCGGGCAGGCTGGCATCGATGGGATCGGCCGTGGTTCCGCTGAAATAATAAGTGGTCTGGCCCGGCGACACGATGCGCTGGGCGGCGGCGGGCAAAGCGGAGGCGCAAAGCGCCAAGGCGGCGCCCAGGCAGGCGGATTTCCAAGTGACGGTCATACTGTCTCTCCAGGTTGAAAGTGGTTGAGCCGGATGCGGAAATTGAAATCTTTGAGGCGCTGAGCTTAGTCTGCTCGCGCCTTGAGAGCCACAAGGGCCGCCGCTGTTGACATCCGGGGGGCGAACAGGCCTGCTTCGGCCGGGAATTTCGGGGGCGTGCCATGAGCATGCAGGGGACCATGCGCGCGCCGTCCGGGCGCGGGCTGAGCATTATGGCGCTTCAGGCCGCCAGCAGGCGCTAGGGGTCCGATACCGTGGACAGGTCGTTGCGTATCATCCTGCTCGCCTGCGCCATTGCGGCGTTCCAGCCGCATCCGGCATCCGCCCAGCAGGATGTGGAAAGCTATCCGGCCGCCTATTTCGCCCCCAACCAGCCGGTCACCGCCTATCAGATGGTTCTGCTATTGCCCGGTTTTCACATCCAGCTGGGCGATCCCAATGTGCGCGGCTTTTCCGGCACGGTGGGCAATGTGCTGATCGACGGCCAGCTTCCCACCAGCAAGGCGGAGGGCGTCGATCTCCTGCTGCAGCGGATCGCGGCTTCGTCGGTTGAGCGCATCGAACTGATACGCGGCGCTGCCGACATGCATGGCTATGCCATTCTCGCCAATGTGGTGCGCAAGACCGGCGCGGCGCTGCGGGGACGCGCCCAGCTGGAAGGCGGCATCACCCATAACGGCACCAGCGAGAACAAGGCGGCGATTCATCTCGCCTGGCAGCGCGAGAATTCCGCCATGGAACTGTCCGCCACCTGGGGGCGGGATATGGGCATGCTGAACATGAACGGTTACGGCACCCGCGCCCGCTATCTGCCCAGCGGGCAGCCGCTGCAATTGTCCAATTACAGCTTTCCCATGCTCACCAACAATGCCGAGGTCAGCGGCTCCTGGCGCCAGCGCTTGTGGGACGGCGATTTCAAGCTTGGCGCGGCGTTCAAGCAGCAGCGGCCCTATTCCAAGATCAGCGAGCAGATTTATTTTCCGGCGACCGCGCTGGCGACGGGGTTCGAAAGCAAGCTGTCGCGCACCGGCGAGGGCCAGCTGACCTATGAGCGGCCCTGGGGTGAGACCGGCCAGATCCAGCTGTTCGCGGTCCATCGCGTCACCGACCAGGATGAAATCAGCCAGACCAGCAACACGGCCGGCACCAACGCGTCACGCGGATTGTTCAACCAGCGCGAGGATGTGGGGCGGCTGGCCTACCAGTCGCAGGGAGACCTGAAGCTGGATCTCGGGGTCGAGGGCGCGATCAATGTCCTGTCCAGCCACAGCACCCTGACTTTGGGCGGCGCGCCGGTGACTTTGCCGGCGGCCAATATCCGGCTGGAGGAGAAGCGGCTGGAGCTGTTCTCGACCGCCAGCTGGCGCTTCAGCCCGGTCTTCATGTCGGAATTGGGCGCGCGCTATGAGACCTCGACCTTGATCCAGAGCGGCGACAGCAGCCTCACCAAGGACTTGTCCTTTTTCAAGCCGCGCTGGCTGACGACCTGGAATCCCACAGAGAACAGCGAGCTGCGCCTGCTGATGGAGCGTCAGGTCGGGCAATTGGTGTTCCGCAACTTCGCCAGCTCGACCTCGCTGAACGGCAATATCATCAATGGCGGCAACAAGGACCTGGAGCCCGCCAGCAGCTGGAACATCTCGCTGGCATGGGAGCGGCATTTCTGGACGCGCGGCTCGCTGGTGGTGGAAGCCAAGCGCGAATACATCTCCAAGGTGGTGGATTTCATACCGGTCTTTGCCGGCACCCAGGCCTTCAACGCGGTCGGCAATATCGGCGATGGCATTCGCGACGGCATTGCGGTCAACATGATCCTGCCGCTGGACGATATCGGACTGGACGGCGTCACCATCACCGACGAAACCGTCTATCATCACAGCCGGGTGCGCGACCCCGCCACCGGCAAGTACCGCCAGATCGCCGGCGGCCAGACCGTGAGCATGACCCAGTTCATTGCCGAGACGCGGGGCACGGCGACCTGGGACCTGCCGCAATACGATCTGAAATTGGGCATGGATTACCACGTGCATGTCGGCCAGCACGAAACCGACTACCGGATCGACGAGTACGACCCCAATTATCACGACGCCAAACTGGGCATTTTCGCGGAGTACAAGCCGACGCCGCAATGGACGGTGCGGGTGTTCGACCGCGACATGGCCCAGACGGCGTCGCACCGCAACCGCTTTGTCTATGCCGGCTTGCGCGGCGGCGCGCCGTTGAGCTTCATCGAATACCGCACCCTGATCAATGGCGCGGTGATGGGGCTGGACGTGCAGTACGACTTCTAGGGCCGCTTCATCCGTAGCATGAAGCGGTCGCTGGCAAAATGGCCGGTTTCGGAATTGCTGGCCGCCTTGTCATCCTTGGGGTTGCGCAACAAGTCGCCCTCGCCATCCACCTTGAATCCCGCGGCGGTCAATTCGCTCTTGGCGACAGCCTCATCCATGCGGTGAAACTTCGAGGTGGCTTCCAGGCCGGCGCCGGTCGCGGCGCTGTGGTCTTCCACATAGAAAATTCCGCCCGGCTTGAGATTGTTGAACACCGCCTTATCCAGGGCGGCGATGTCCGCGGTCGGGCCGTTATGGAAGTCGTGATAATTCTCGGTGGTCCAGAACAGGTCGGCTTTCTCAGGCAGCGCCATGGTGGCGTATTCCACCGTGACGACCTTGATATTGGGATAGGCCGCGGCCAGGGCGTTCATGTTGTCGAGAACTCCGGGACGCGCCGCCTGCGCCGTGGTCAGCACGGCATAGACTTTTCCCGACGGCCCAACCGACTTGGCCAACAACCGGGTGTAATAGCCGCGGCCCGGGCCCAGTTCGGCGATCACCATCCCCGGCTTGACGCCGGCAAAGGCCAAAGTTTCGCCCGGCTTGCGATTGGCGTCGTTCGCCTTGTCGGTATCCGGCCTTGCAGAATCCGCGACGGCGGCCGCGATGGTGGGCGGCACGCTCTGGGCAAAGGCCGGGGCGCAGAAGAGGCTGGTCGCGAACAGGACAGCGGCGAGGGTGCGATTCATGGCATCTGCTCCTTGGCTGAAATCCGGGACAGGATACACGTTCCCGCTTGGTGGAACAGTGGTTTCGCAGCGCGGCAAAGGCGGAAACCCGGGCGAACAAACCGGTGTGCCAGCCGTTATCTAGGTGATCCCACATCGGAGAGTGTCATGAGATTCCCCATGCTTGCCGTTATTCCCGTTTTGGGTTTCCTGTCCGCCTCGGCCGCCGCGATGCCCATCCAAGGCTATACCTCGACCATCGGCGGCCGCGCGCATGTCGAGCGGGTTGCCAATGGCATAAATGTCGACCTGGGAACATCCGTTGTCGGCTTTGTTCCGTTCGAGGACCAATCGACCTTCCGCGACATCTTTCAGCTGGATGGCCATAAAGTGTTGCTGAGCGGCGTGATCGACGGCAAGCAGCAGATCACCTTGACCGATCGTGCCCAGATCCAGGTCGTGGACTGATGGTGCCTTGGAACATTCTTCCCCAATGAATGTTGCCTTAAGTGTCACCCCGCAGGGAGGAAGCCATGCGCGCTTCGTTGAGGATTTTGCCGGTTTGCGGCTTATTGGTCATCAGTGGTTCCGCTTTCGCGCAAGAAGCACAGGACCAGGCCGCGCCTGAGCCCGCTGTGCAAGAGCAGAGTGCCGGCGAAGCCACCGCCCCGCCAGTGACCTTGGGCCAGGGCACCAAGGCGCAAGCCGAACACAGCGCGGAAGCCACGGCGCATAAAAGCGTGAGCGATCCGAACAATCAGTTGGGCACCAGCCTGCAGGGACGCACGCGGCCCGTGGTGGATGCGGATGCGAAGGACACGAACGTGCAGGCTGCATCCCCGGACGCGGAGTCTCCCGCCGTGGAGGCGCAAGCCACCGCGCCTGAAGCCCAGACGGCTCCGGCTGATCCCTCTGACGCTGAGAAAGCGCCTGTTCCATCCGAAGCCGTTCCTGCCCAGCCCGCTCCGGCAGAACTGGCTCCGGCGGCGCCCGCTCAATAAAGGCGTCATCGAAATAAGCGAAAGGGCCGGCTTATGCCGGCCCTTTTTTCATGGCGCGGAGTCTGTGTGCTCCATACTGATCCGCTGGTAAGAGCCCATTGCCAGCCGCACCGACGGGCCTGACGGCGTGTCCGCGTTGGTCTCGTGCCAGGTGTTGGGCGGCACATACATCACATCGCCCTCGGTGGCATGGAATTCGCCGATATTCTCGAACCGCCCCGTCGTCTTCCCCACCTGGATAACCCACCATTCCACGGCGCCGGAATGCAGGTGGCCAAAAGGCGCCGCCGGATTGAACGTCTCGCCCGGCTTGAGGGGCTTGCCGCTGCCGGTATTGAGTCTGCCGGTCCCACACTTGTTGTCGGCGGGGTTGACATACCCAAGGGCCGGATTGGCGAACAGGTGATCGTCCTGCACCGCCAGATGCACCTTGCAGGCGGCGATGGCATCCAGGGTGTTGAAATAAAGCTGGTTGGGCGGGGTGTAGGGCGGCGGGTGGTGGGCGAAGAACACTTTGGCGATGCTGTTGCCGGTACCGGGCCGCGGCGCGGGATCGGCGGCGGAATAAATGGTGGAATAGCCCCGCAGATTGACTTCGATCCACAAGGCATTCTGCTCGCCGGTGACTTGCGCGGAATAAAGCGTGTCTTTCATGATGTGGACGATGCCGGTCTTGGTGGCGGTCACCGGCTGCTGGCCTTCCACATCGAAACGAACCGTGCCGGCGACGATCACGAAGACGGTAGGCGTGTCGGGATGCATGCGGCGGGAAATCGCGGTCCCGGGCGCGCCGGAATTGTAAGTGACGTTCTGCTCGTCATCGAGAATGATCTGTTGGGACCAGTTTTTCTGCCCGGCATGCATCCGCTGCAACTCCGACAGCCGCCAGATCGGGCGGTTGGGCGCGCGATAGGCCTTGGGACCGCCCGTTATTTTTTCGACCCACCAGCTTTCCGGGGCCTGCGCGAGGACCGGCGCGGCGGCGAAAAGCAGCGCAAGTATCGCGAAAGCTCTTTGGATCATGACCACGATCCCCCAATGCCCAGAACCGCCCAGGAACGCCTAAAGGGTTGTCCACGTTCTCTGCCCATGTCGCAAGTCCATGAAACCTGGGAAATCCTGCCCCACGGCCCGGTAAAGACCCTGGATGACGGCATTCTTACCGTCACCGGCCGCATTCCCATGCCCCTGGTCGAGTTGGAGCGCCGCATGACGGTGGTCCGCCTGGCCGACGGTTCGACCATCATCTACAGCGCCGTGGCGCTGGAGGAAGACGGAATGCGCCAGGTCGAGGCGCTGGGCGCGCCACGCTATCTGGTGGTGCCGGGCGACGCCCACCGCCTGGACGCCAAGATCTATAAGGAGCGCTATCCCGCCATCCGCGTATTGACGCCGCCGGGCGCCCGCGACCGGGTGGAAAAGGCGGTCCCGGTCGACGCCACCGGGGTCGATTTCGGCGATCCCGCGGTCACCTGGCAGGTCGTAGCGGGGGCCGGCGGGCATGAAGCCGCGCTGCTGGTGCGTCGCGCCTCAGGCACCACCATTATTGTCAGCGACCTGATCGCCAACCTGCGCCGCAAGGGCGGGTTCGAGGGCTGGATGCTGCATGTGATGGGCTTTGGCGACGACAAGCCCCGGGTGCCCGCGGTCGAGAAGCTGCTGCTGGTGGAAAGCAAGGCCCAGCTGCGCCAACAGTTTTTGGACTGGGCGGCCATCCCGGACCTGCGGCGCATCGTGATGTCCCATGGCGAGCCCATCGAGCATCAGGCCTCCCAGGCGCTGAGGGACTTGGCCGCGAGCCTGGAATAGCGCCCGGAGCGATTCGCGGTACCCCACAAAAAGACTGTCTATAAGCCGGGCATTGCCTGTGTTTTGGGCAGGCACGCTCCTATCCTGCGCGGGTTCGCACTGTGATTTGGCAACAACCCAAAACGAGGGAGGAGATATTGCAAAAGCTCTATTCGATTTCGCTGCTGATCGCTGTCATTCTCGCCATCGTGACCGCCTTTGTTTCCATTCCCATGGCCGCTGCCGCGCTGTTGGTGCTGGGCGGCATTGGCGGACTGGACAACGTCAATGCGCCGGATGTGCGGCTGCGGATTTACGCCGCCACCATTGTGTTGTTGCTGGGCGCCAAGTCGCTGACCGCGATCCCCGCGGTAGGCGAGCCCCTGGCGGCGATTTTTGCCAGCGTCGGCCTGGTGTTGGTCGGCGCCTCGGTGGTGGGACTCACCATGGCGATTGTCCAACTGCTCAGAACCAGGCTTATGGCGTAAGTGCATTGGGTGTCCTCTCCCCTTGTGGGAGAGGACGCAAAATCTTGCACTTAGCGGCGCGAATGCGTCGCTAAGTGCTTAGATTTTGCCAGGCGAGGGGTAAGGGGACAACTCGCATGTCCCCGAAGTTTCTACAACCGTCCGAAGCGCTTCACCGCTTCCTGGAGCGAGCGCAGCTTTTCGATATAGCCGTACATGGAGTGTTCGGTCTGGTCCAAGGCCTGAGCCTTGACCAGCACTTCGGCGGCGATGTCCTTGGGCACCACCACCACGCCGTCGCCATCCGCCACGATGATGTCGCCCGGATTGACCTTCACGCCGCCGGCCGTCACCGGCACATTGCCCCTGGCGCGGTAATGGCCCAGCGAGGTCGACGGCACCGTGCCGGTGGCATAGACGGGAAACGCCATCTTCTTGATATAAGAGACGTCGCGCACGCCGCCATCGATCACCGCCCCGGAATAGCCGCGCGCATTCATCGCCGTGGCCATCAATCCGCCGATGCCCGCGACATCGTCGCCGTCCTGCAGAACCATCACATAAACAGAATTCGCGCCGCCGCCATCCAACACTTCCTGCATCGGCGTCACCGCGGATGCCGGGCTGCCCTCCACCTTGTCCATCTGGACGGTCACCGCGAAGCCCGCGATCTTGCCGTCCGAGATGGCATGCATCCGGTGCGACATGAAGCTCCGCCGGTTGTAAAGCTGCTCCAGCGCATCCGAGACGCCGCCGGTCTCGACATGGCGATAGGCGTCGATCAGCAGAGTCGGATTGGCGGCATAGGCCTTGGCGTCGGGCAGGGGCTGGGCCACCACGCTGCCCACCAGGGCCGTCAGCACGCCGCCGGCCAGCAGCGCGGCGGACTTCCAGGATGTGATGGGATTGCGCAAATTTTCCTCCAGCACGGGCAGCGAGGCCAGACTAGCGCGCGAGGGTTGAGGGTCAAGCGGCAGGGAACTTCACTCCCCGTCTTGACGTTAAACCTCGTCGCCCCAACAGTCTGAGACCGTGACCAAACCGCCCTCAAACCTCGCAAAGCCGGGCCAAGGCGGCCCCCATCCGGATGATGTGGCGCAATGGCTGGCGGCCATTGTCGATTCCTCGGACGACGCCATCATCGGCAAGGACCTTAACGGCATCATCATGAGCTGGAACAGCGGTGCGCGGCGCATCTTCGGCTATGAAGCGGAAGAGGTCATCGGCAAGTCCGTGACCATCCTGATTCCGCCGGACCGCCATGACGAGGAGCCCGGCATCCTGGCGCGCATCCGGGCCGGCGAACGCATCGAGCATTACGAGACCGTCAGGCGGCGCAAGGACGGAGCGCTGCTGGATATCTCCCTGACGGTTTCGCCGGTGCGGGACGATCGGGGCACCATCATCGGCGCCTCCAAGATCGCGCGCGACATCACCAACCGCAAAAAGCTGGAAAAGCATCGCGAGCTGCTGATGGCTGAGCTCAGCCACCGCGTCAAGAACACGCTGGCCATCGTCTTGTCGATCGAGCGCCTGACCTTTCCCCGGCTGATGGACGGCAGCGCCAATCGCGCCTTCCGCGCTCGGATTCAGGCTCTGTCAAAGGCTCATGGACGGTTGGCCGAGTCGCAGTGGACGGGCGTATCGCTGCAACAGCTGATCGAGGATGAATTGGCACCCTATGCGCAAAGCGATGGGGCCAATACCATCCTGTCCGGTCCGCCGGTGTCGCTCAGTCCGCACTGCGCCGTGAACATGGCGCTGGCCATCCACGAACTGGCGACCAATGCGGCCAAGCATGGCGCGCTGTCCTCGCCCCAGGGACGGGTGACGGTAAGCTGGGCGCCCGAGCAGGACGGCGTGCGGATGATATGGCAGGAAGAGGGCGGGCCCTCGGTCGCACTGCCTGGCCGGGCGGGCTTTGGCCGCCTGCTGCTGGAACAGGCGCTCCGCCAGGAGCTCGACTCCGACGTCTCCATGGAATTTCGCCCCGAAGGACTGAGATGCACCATCCTCATCCCCAACCAGGAATTAGAGGTCCCATCCGCCTGAACCCGGCTCTTGCCGGCGGCCAGGACCAGGGCGATGCCGGCGAGTTGGGTGAACAGGCAGGCGAGCAGCCGCAGGCGCGCAAGCGTGTCCTGCTGGTGGAGGACGAGTTTCTTTTGTCCGCCGTGCTGTCGGCGGACTTGCAGGACTCCGGTTACGATGTGCTGGGTCCCTTTGCCACCCTGTCACTTGGCATGGAGGCCATTGAGTCGGAATCCTTCGACGGCGCCATTCTGGACATCAATCTCAAAGGCGAGATGGTCTATCCCCTGGCCGAAGAATTGCTGCGGCGGGGAATCCCGTTCCTGTTCCTCAGCGGCTATGAAGCGGCCAACATGCCGGCAGAATTTTGTGGCCATGCGCGCCTTGCCAAGCCCGCCGATCCGGCGGTCCTGTTGCGCGCCGTGCGGAGCATGTTTGCCGCGGCGTGACGGGTGATTATTTGCCGTCATTCCAGATGTCGGCCGCAAGCTTCCATTCCTTGCCGACCCGTTCCCACAGGACCAGATATTTGCCCGTCATTTCCTTGGGCGACGCGTCCTTGGTCATGAAGCTGAAGGTGCCGATCTCTCGGATCGCGGACGGGCCCACCCGCTTGACGTCGATTGTCGTGAGTTTCGGGGTGCCGGCCTGGCCGGCCAGGTTCTTCATCATGGCGACAATCGCGGCCCGGCCTTTGACCATGGGCGAGCCGGGCGGGAAGGCGATGGCGTCGGGGGTATAAAGCCGGCCAAGGCCGTCAAAATCGCCCTGGTCGAACAGCGCGGTCCATTTGGCGTTGGCCGCCTCGATCTGGGCCTGTTGCGCCAAAGCCGGCGCGGTGAGCGCGGTGAGGAGAACAATCATCAGTCCGGTGCGACGCATTATGGCCTCCGTTGTTGGAAATTGGGTGGGCGGGAAAAACTGCTGTGCCCCTGCACGTGCCCGGCTGGCTGGATCGGACAACGCGGAATATAGCCCACATTGTCATCCCCGGCGAGCCGCGCGGGTGCGCGGCTCGCCGGGAATGACACAGGGGGAAAATCCGCCGCCCAACCAAAAGCCTCTATCCTTTTTATTCCCGCATCCGCGAAAAATTCTTTTTCCCTGTCACAGGACTTTTCCCGAAACCGCCTGCGTCCCTTTCCTGACATCGCATGACAAGCGCCCGCGAAGCGGGTTTCGCGTCCTGCGTACACACAGACAATTGGGGATGCTGGAATGCACAGATCAAAAATGGCGGCCGGTTTGCTTGCGGCCGCCGCACTGCTTGTTCCGGGCGCGGCGAGCGCACAAAGCGCGCTGGGGCCTTATCTCTTTGCCGGCCTGGGCTATGACGAGATGCCGGACCGCAACCTGGTGATCAACGGCGCGGCCCGAAGCTCGCAATGGAAGCCAGGCTACGGCCTGCTCGCGGGCGTCGGCTACAAATGGTTTTTCGGCCTTCGCACCGAAGGGGAATATAGCGGACGTGTCTCCTGGGTGAGGACCTTCAACGGCACCGCGCCCTGGGCCGGCACCGCCTGGGACAATTCGGTGATGATGAATGCGCTCTATGATTTCGAATTCGACTCGCCCGTCACGCCCTTTGTCGGCGGCGGCCTCGGCTTGAACCAGATCCAGTGGGGCAACAATTTCCGCGCCTCGACCCAGGCGCCGCCGCCCACCGTCTATGACGGCGAAAGCATCCGCCCGGGCTGGCAGGGCATCGCCGGCCTGTCCTACGCCGTGACGCCCCAGATCGCGGTGGCGGTGGATGGGAGGATCAAGGGCTCCTTCGGCCATTTCAATTTCATTGGCAGCGCGCCGGGCAAATCCATCAACCAGTTCGATTACGAAACGCGCAGCGTCTTTGTCAGCGTTCGTTATTCCTTCGGGGGCCAGCCATGAGCGGCGATTGCGAAGGCGATGCTGGCCCCCTTTCCCGGCGGGCGGCGCTGGTCCAATCCACCGCCGGCGTTGCGCTGCTGGCCTGCACCGTGGCGGGCTGCGCCACCAGTTCCAAGCTTCAGGGCCAGTCGCCGCAGGCGGAAGCCCTGTACCAGGACCATCCCAGCGGGCTGGAGCGCTGCGGCACGTGCAAGCATTTCATTCCCCTGGGCGGCTGCGAGATCATCGCGGCCCCGGTTCAGGCCAATGGCTGGTGCAAGTATTACAAGCTGTTCTAGGCTCGCCGGGTATTCCCTTACGGCGTCTTGGCGTAGGCGACGTAAGGGACAAATCCCTTCGCCTTCATCTTCAGCCTGTAGAGCGAGGCCCGGCCGCAGAAATACAGCGTCGAAAAGCCGGCATCGCCCCAGGCGAAGTTGGCGGCCGGTTCGATCAGCTTGATGGTCCCCAGATGCTTGCCGTTGGCGTCGAACACCCAGACACCGCCCGGGCCGGTCACAAGAGATTTCCCGCCACGTCCACTTTCATGCCGTCGGGACCGCCGCGTCCCGGCCCTTCCTCCTTGGCAAAAAGACGTCCGTTCTTGATCTGACCTTGGGCGAAGTCGTAGACGCGGATTTCCCTGGCGCGGCTGTCGTTCACGTAAAGCCGGGTGCCATCCGGTGAAAAGGCAATGCCGTTGGGCACCGCCATATCGGTGGCCAGGAGCGTCAGGGCGCCGGTGTCCGTCATGCGGAAGATGCCTTGATAGGCAAGCTCCTGCGTCTCGCCTTTCACCAGGTCCAAGGTGGGATCGGTGAAATACAAGGCGCCGTCGGGTCCCAGCACCACGTCGTTGGGGCTGTTCAATTTCTTGCCTTCATAGCGGTCGGCCAGGATTTCATAGGTGCCGTCCGGTGCCACGCGGATCATGGCCCGCAAGACACTGGCGGTTTCGACCAGGCGGTGATGCCGGTCGAAGGTGGCGCCATCCGGATCGCCGATGCGCAAGACGGCTTCCACCCGGCCATCCGGATAGACCCTGGCGACCCTGTTCTGGTCCTCGTCGCTGACATAGAGGAAGCCGCCTTTCTCATCCCAAACCGGGCCTTCGGTGAAACCGAAGCCGGTGGCGACTTTTTCCAAAGCGGCGTTCCGGTCGACAAGGTCCCAGAATGCCGGCGACGCGGCTTCCAGGGCGAACTCGCTTGCTGGCGGGGTCGGCGCGGCCTGGGTCGCCTGCGGCACCGGAGGCGAAGGCTGCGCCATCGCGGCGGAGGCGGCGAGGGCACCGGCAAGACTGAGAGCAAATGCGCGAATTCGCATGGGATGCCGCATCAGCCGCACGTCCTCACCATGGCGAAAGGAATAGTCGAGTTTTAAATGCCGAAGCAAGGCCTTGCGGCGTGGCGGCGAAGAAATCAAGGTTTCTTGTATTGGACAAAAATTGCCTGAATGGGATCGAGGAAGGCACCTGTTTGTCCGCTAAACCAACACCCATTTGTCATTCCCGCGTAAGCGGGAATCCAACTTCGGAGCAGGCGCCCTGTCCCTAAGATTTTGCCCCCTATCGCGCCCAAGGCGGTATCGGCTCGCAGGCGATGCCGTCATGGTCCGCATCGAGCGCCGGGCGATAACCGGGTTCGCCCATCCGAATGGGCGCTGCGCCGGCGGCCCTGGCGGCAGCGCAATTGGGAAAGTAGACCCAGGATTTCCGAACCTGGCGTTCTTGAGACCACTGATTATAGACGTGGCCCAAGTCCAAAGATTGCGGCAGGTATTTCCATGCGACGCCGAACGCGGCCAGGAACGCGACGGTGAGGGCGATGTTTTTGAACAGGCGTTGCTGCCGCCACCAACGCAGCCGCTTCGCCTCCCATTCCGAGAAGTCTTCCCCATCCCAGCGCATGCCCAGCCCCAAAACGGACAGCGGGGGCGAGCTTAGCATGGCGGGAGAGAGTGTCAGCGCTCGGAAATGGGGTTCGGGGGTAGTTAAATAGAGTGTCCCTGGAATTCACGATTTCAAGAAAACTTGATTTTTGCGTGGGGGAGGGCGCGGAGGCTTGCTTCGGTTTTTAAAAATCGACTATTGCTTTTGGCATGGTGAGGAAGTGCGGATTGAAGACCCGGTGGCAGTTGCTCCTGCCACCGGGTCTCGCATTGAGTGACTGTTGAAAATTGCAGGCAGGGGAAGCAAATGAACGATCCGAACGCGGCACCAGAGTTCTTGGCGATTCTCATCAATTGGTTACCCAATATTGTGATCGCAATCATCTGGGTGATCTACTTCCGAAAGTCGATTGCACTTCAAAAAGCAGCCGTCGAGGAAACGCGACGGTTGGCAGATGCGTTGGAGCGAGCCGCAGTTACCCTGGAAAAGCGGACCTAGCCATTTTTCGCGTTGCGTACGAAAGGTTGGGGACAGGTGCTCCTGTCACCGGAATGGAACATTCCCCCGTCCCGAACATTCCCCCGTCCCTTATTTCTGCCCAGCGCAATCATAGCATCACTTGAATTTGCATATCTAGGACTGGGTGCATCAAGCAAAAATGCAAATCAATTGGTCCGCGGTCCTGTTATTGGCGCGAGGGGGACATTGGGCGGGCGGGGGGCGTTCGCTTTCGAAGATTTCTCCCAATAACAAGAAAGCTTGATTTTTGCGTAGGGGAGGGCGTGGAGGCTTGCTTCGGTTTTGCAAACTCGACTATTGCTTTTGGCCTGGTGAGGAAGTGCGGTTCGGGGCCAGGGAACGCGACAGCATCAATAAGCATCGTGTCCCCGGAATTCCCCGCTGTCACCCTATCCTGCTGATCAAACTTTGGGCGTCGAATTGTCGCCAACGAAATGCAGAAATGACTTCCAGTCGTCGGCTTGTATGAGACCGGCAGTCTGAAAGAATTTCTCGCGCAAACGAGCTCTATCACAATCAGATATTCGTGCTTCGAGCACCAACCCTAGGAGTTGCGATCCTGACAGGCCGCATACACCGGCTCGCACCATGTCGCCAATCAAATTCGGCGCAAAGGCCGGCTGGACGCGCCCTGCTAGGTGCGTCAGGCGAGTGGGCTCCAAAACCAAGACAGCCTTGCATTGGAACGAAGTCGGATCGGATCTTTTGACATCCAATTTCTGCATTGCCGCATCCAATTCTGCTAGGTCCGCATCTGCCGCAATACATTCGTCCGAGCTGACTAAGGCAGTCGTCAAATCACCGAGCCAACGATTTGCTTGGCCCAAGTCTTCGCTGCGCGCGCTTCTATTGTCTGGCCCCTTCACCTCGAAGGCAAATAGTCGATTGCCGTCACGTGCAAGAATGTCCGTGCGACGTCCATCCAGTATTGCGACACGAAAGCCGAGTTCCTCGAGGGCCTTTCCTACAGCATGCTGTAGATCTGAAGCGGTGGCGCTTATCAGCTTTTTGAGCCACGCCTCTGACGACAATGTTACCAGTGCGGTTTCGATCTCTGCGTTCAGTCTTTCAATCTGTTCACGACGATTGTCTATGATCGCCCAGACTTGTTGTTCCTTGGCCGTCCGATAATTCGCGGTCCACGCTGCAACATCGTTATTTTCCGCGATTGCACTTGGTAGCTTCGCTAGGTCGGAGACATACTTCTCTAGCATTCCGCCGCTATCGTCTTGAATTGGTGGCGCAATTATCAAGTGGCCCTTGCCAACGGCGTATATTGCACCCACGGTAGGAGGTTTTTTTGTGTGCCAAACATTTAGTGATGCGATGGGCGTTGCGCCTTCCGCCTCAAAGGTAGCAACGTAATACATTTGCGAATACCAAGGTTTCAATATTTCCTGCACGGCTCGAGGGCCGGCGCCCTTAACGCTGCTGCCGTTTGCCGGGTGGAGAGTGACCTTTGGCCCTTGGTGACCGAGAGGCATCAACTCGGGACCTTTGTCAGCCGACTCCAACAGCACGACCATTGTCCGGCCCACAACTAGCCAATCATGAAATTCTTTTATTCGGCGTACGTTCATTTGAAGAATTTGTGCGTTCAAGGTCGCGCTGACTGAAAGCAGATTGTGTTGTGGCCAGAGGACGACATCCCATTCGTCCAAATTGGTGCGGTCATAAAGTCCCGCCCAGCCAAACGTGGCGCCCGAATACTGCGTGTGGACACTCAATATCCGCCTTTGCTCTGCCATGTAGATGACCTGATTTAGATTCGATGTAAGTGAACAGTGCGTCTCGGTAGGCGCGGGTAGAGCTTCATCCGCGGTATGCAAAAGAAGAACCATTGCTTCACACCATACTGAGTCTCTGGCGCGATTGGGCCTAATCCACTTTAATATACTGCAATCATTTTCTCCTCATTCAAGGATGGTCAACGCATGCTGCCAATCTGACCAATATAAAGGGTACGGATTATTCCGCACGCTGCGCCGCGCCCGGGATGACAGGCGCAGGCGGCCCTCCTACGCTCCTGCGGAGCTTCGGAGGGCTGGTCGCTGGCGCCGCCAACAAAAAGGCCCGGTGGCTGACCACCGGGCCTTTCCGTAGTTCTGGCCCCGCCTTCGCTCCTTCGGAGCTTCGGCGCGGCTCGTCGGGCAACCCGCCTTCGCTGCTTCGCAGCTACGGCGCGGCTGATCCGTTCGCCCGCGTAGCGGGCGTACGGATCAGAAGTCCATATCACCCATGCCGCCGCCCATTCCGCCGCCGCCGCCCGGCATCGGGGGCGTGTCCTTCTTGGGACGGTCGGTGATCATGGCTTCCGTGGTGATCAGCAGGCCGGCGACCGAGGCCGCGTTCTGCAGCGCCACGCGCACGACCTTGGTCGGGTCCACAATGCCGGCTTCGATGAAATCGACATAAGTGGCGTTCTGGGCGTCGAAGCCATAGGTCTGCGACTTCTGCTCGGCCAGCTTGCCCACCACGATGGAGGCTTCCTGGCCGGCATTGGCCACGATCTGGCGCAGCGGATACTGGATGGCGCGGCGCACGATGTTGATGCCCTGGTTCTGGTCATCATTGTCGCCGGTCACATCCTTCAGCGCCCGCGAGGCATAGAGCAGGGCAACACCGCCGCCCGGCACGATGCCTTCCTCGACCGCGGCCTTGGTGGCGTTCAGCGCGTCGTCGACGCGGTCCTTGCGCTCCTTGACCTCGACTTCCGTGGCGCCGCCGACGCGGATCACCGCAACGCCGCCGGCCAGCTTGGCCAGGCGTTCCTGCAGCTTTTCCTTGTCATAGTCGCTGGTGGTCTCTTCGATCTGGGTCTTGATCTGGGCGACGCGGGCCTGGATGTCGTTCTTCTTGCCGGCGCCGTCGACGATGGTGGTGTTGTCCTTGTCGATCTTGACGGCCTTGGCCTTGCCCAGCATGTCCAGCTTGACGTTCTCAAGCTTGATGCCCAGGTCCTCGCTGATGACCTGGCCGCCGGTGACGACGGCGATGTCTTCCAGCATGGCCTTGCGGCGGTCGCCGAAGCCCGGCGCCTTGACGGCGGCGACCTTCAAGCCGCCGCGCAGCTTGTTGACCACCAGGGTGGCCAGGGCCTCGCCTTCGATCTCTTCCGCGATGATCAGCAGCGGACGGCCGCTCTGCACAACCGCTTCCAGAACCGGCAGCATGGGCTGCAGCGAGGTCAGCTTCTTCTCATGGATCAGGACCAGGGCGTCGTTCAGCTCCGCCACCATCTTGTCCGGATTGGTGATGAAATAGGGGCTGATATAGCCGCGGTCGAACTGCATGCCTTCGACGACATCCAGCTCGGTGGCCAGGCTCTTGGCTTCCTCGACCGTGATCACGCCTTCATTGCCGACCTTGGCCATGGCCTTGGCGATCATGTCGCCCACTTCCTTGTCGCCATTGGCCGAAATCGTGCCGACCTGGCCGATCTCTTCGTTGGACTTGACCTTCTTGGAGCGCTTCTTGAGGTCGGCCACCACGGCTTCCACCGCGTGTTCGATGCCGCGCTTCAGGTCCATCGGGTTCATGCCGGCCGCGACCGACTTGGCGCCTTCGCGCACGATGGCGCGCGCCAGCACGGTGGCGGTGGTGGTGCCGTCGCCCGCGATGTCATTGGTCTTGCTGGCGACTTCGCGCACCATCTGGGCGCCCATATTCTCGAACTTGTCGGCCAGTTCGATTTCCTTGGCGACGGTCACGCCGTCCTTGGTGGTGCGGGGAGCGCCGAAGCTCTTGTCCAGCACGACATTGCGGCCCTTGGGGCCCAAGGTCACCTGCACGGCGTCGGCCAGCACATCGATACCGCGGAGCATCTTCTCACGCGCATCGGCGCCGAATTTCACGTCTTTGGCTGCCATTGGATTCTTCTCCTAAATTCTGATGTCGGATGTGGGGTGGGTTACTTCGACTTCTTGCGGCCTTCCAGCACGCCCATGATGTCGCTCTCCTTCATGATCAGGAGTTCTTCGCCATCGAGCTTCACTTCGGTGCCGGACCATTTGCCGAACAGCACATAGTCGCCGGCCTTCACCGTGGTGGGGACCAGCTTGCCGTTATTGTCCGGGGCGCCAGGGCCGACCGAGATGACTTCGCCTTCCTGGGGCTTCTCCTGGACAGTGTCGGGGATGATGATGCCTCCGGCGGTCTTCTGATCTTCCTTGAGGCGGCGCACCACGACGCGGTCGCCAAGCGGACGGAATTTCATTGGGGATCCTCTTTTCTAAGGTTCTGAATTCGTTGGAATTTTTACGGGTTGCAGCACTCGCATTTGCTGAGTGCTAAAGCCCGCGCCCGCTATTTAGGGACCCCCGGTTCCGGGGTCAAGCGCGGGGTGCCCAAAAAAGGCCCGAAAATTTGCCCGGAACCGCGAAACCGCGATGAACAGCTGGTCAGGTTCAAGGCCATTTCTGGGTATTTCGCCCTTTTGCAGCAACAGCTTGCCGCATGAAGCCGTTGTTCATGTGTGGTTCAGCCGGACCTTCGCAAAGTGTGTCTCGTACGGTGAGCGGGGGTTCGACAGTGAACAAAGGAGACCAGAGATGAGGAAATTCGCGAAAGTTGCGCTTGGCGCACTGATGATGGCGGGCGCCGCTGCCGCGACGACCGCGGTGACGACCACGCCTGCTGAGGCGCGCGTGTCCGTGGGGATCGGCCTTGGATTCCCGGGCTATTATGGTTATGGCCCGTCCTACTATCCGGGCTATTACGGGCCGGCCTATTACGACCCGTACTACTACAGGCCTTATCCTTATTACGGTCGCCCCTATTGGCGCGGCCGGTACGGCTATGGCTGGCGCGGCGGCTACGGCTATCGCGGCGGGTATGGACGCCACTGGCGCTAAGCGCGCCTGAATCGGAAAACGGCCCCGCAAGGGGCCGTTTTCTTTTGTGCGATTCGATACGGACGCGCGGAACCGGAGCGTAAAGAAGACTTAATCTGTTCAGACTGGGTTCAGCGCGCGCCGTTCATTCTGGCTGCAATCTTCGCCAAAGGGCGGAGCTGGAGCGGCGAATACGGAGTGAAACCCACATGAAGACTGTTCTGACGGCGGCGGCCCTTGCCTTCACTGGCCTTGGCGCGCTGGCCATTCCTGCCAGCGCGCAGCCCTATGACCCTGGCTATGACGCCTATCAGCCCTATTCGTCCTATGACAGCCAGGCTTATGACCCCTACGGCCAGTCCTATGGCTACGACCAGCCCTATGACACGGCCGACTATGACGATCCCTACTATAATTATTACGGATCGGATTACGGCTATTGCGATCCGGTCTATGGCTGCCCGGACGACTTCTATGACCTGCCGCTTTATTACGGCCAGGTCTATTGGGGCGATACCTGGTATCCGGGGCCCTTCTATTATCGCGACTATGGCGGACGCCGGCAGTTCTGGGTCCATGGCGGCTGGCGCAATGGCAACTATCGCGGCGGACGGTTCGGCTCGGCGTTGGGCCGCGACTTCTATCGCAACCATGCCTATGCCGGACGCAACTTTGCCGGGCGCGGCGGCTTCGGTTATCGCTCGGGCCAGAACTATCGCGGCTTCGGCGGCAACAACTTCAGCAATCGCAGCTTTGGCGGCAACAATTATCGCAGCTATGGCGGCGGCAACTTCAACCGCGGCGGCTATGGCGGCAATTGGAACCGGCAGGGCTTCCAGGGCCAGACTTTCCAACGCCAGCAGAGTTTCGGCGGCGGTGGCGACTGGCGCGGCCGTTTCCAGAACAACGCCATCCAGGCGGCGCCGCAGCAGCGCTTTGGCGGCAATTGGAACAATGGCGGCTGGCGTGGCGGCATGAATCAGACGCAACAGGCGGCTCCGCAGCGCTTTAATGGCGGCGGCTTCCGCAGCAGCTTCCAAGGCAATGGCGGCGGCGGCTGGCATGGCGGCGGTGGCGGCGGCTGGCGCGCCCAGGCGCAGTCCAACGGCGGCGGCGGCAACTTCAACCGCGGCGGTGGCGGCGGTGGCGGCGGCAACTGGCGCGGCGGCGGCGGTGGCGGAGGCCATGGCGGCGGCGGCTGGGGTCATCACCGCTAAGACCTGACGATCAACAAGCGCATCCGGTTTTCCCGTTGGAAAGCCGGATGCGTTTTGCTTTTAACCGCTTGTTAACCAGCGAAATCCCGCTGGGCAAAAATTTCCACGGTTAACACATTGGAAATACGCGGGCGGTGATAGTCGGGGCATGACCGACCGCATCTCCTCCGCGACCAAGGCGCTGCTGACGCTCTGCATCTTCTTTATCTGCGCCCCTTTGGGCGCCGCCATGGCCCTGTTCGTGGGCTGGCCGGTGGCGATCCTGTCCGGCGTGGTGGGATTCATTTTGTTGCAGCAGATACTGGGCTCCTTTGCGCGGCGCCGCGACAAGCGCGCCCAGGCCAAGGAATTCGCGCATTTGCGCAAAAGCTATCTGGAAGTGGAAACCGCGCTGCACGAAACCCGCGCCCGGCTGGGCGAGTTGAGCGGCCAGTTCGAGCAGCGCGCCGGCGCTCAGGAAAAGAAGATCGTTTCCGAACTCAAGGTGCTGGAAAGCCTGGTGCGCGATTTCGCGGGAAAAATCTCGCGCGGCGGCGCCGATATTCCCTATGAGGCGCCGCAGGACCAGCGCGGTCCTTCCTCCGCCTATGTCAAAAGCTTCAACCGCAACGACCGGGGCGAGCTGCTGGAAGCCATCCGCTCCAGCCTGGAAGAGAATCGCGTCGATCTGTACCTGCAGCCCATCGTCAGCCTGCCGCAGCGCAAGCTGCGCTATTACGAGGCGCTGTCGCGGCTGCGCGACAAGGATGGCCAGGTCATCATGCCGGCCCAGTATATGCAGGTGGCGGGCCGCGCCGGCCTGATGAGCGTGGTCGACAATCTTTTGCTGTTCCGCTGCGTGCAGATCGTGCGCCGCCTGGCGCAGAAGAATCGCGACATCGGGATTTTCTGCAACATTTCCGGCGACACCCTGGCCGACAAGGAATTCTTCCCGCAATTTTTGGATTACATGCGGACCAATCGCGACCTGGCGGGCCAGATCGTGTTCGAATTCAGCCAGGAGGCGGTGCTCAAGGCCGGCAGCGAGGGCGAGCACAATCTCGCGGCGCTGGCGACCATGGGTTTCGGCCTCAGCATGGACCATGTCGAAAGCCTGGCCCTGGATTTCCTGCGCCTGAAGGCGATCGGTTTCCGTCATCTCAAGGTGCGCGCCTCCACCCTGACCAATGGCATGAACAGCGCCGGCGCGGCGGTGGCGGCGGAAGACTTCAAGAAGCTCTTGTCCCGCCATGGCCTCAACCTGATCGCCGAGCGGGTCGAGGACGAAAAGACCGTAGTGCAGCTGCTGGATTACGCCGTGGATTTCGCCCAGGGCTATCTGTTCGGCGAGCCGCGCGCGGTGCGCGACGAATCGGTGAAATCCGTGCCGGAACCCGCCTCGGTCGTACCCTTCCGCCGGGCAGGCTGAACGCCGCTTTGCGGCCTGTGCGACGGCTTCGCTCTTTATTATGCCGGGCGGCTCCGTTAGGTGAGGGCGATGCTTTCCCGCCTGATTTCCGGTCTTTCCCAGATAGCTGCCAGCCATGACGCCCTGATCTGCGATGTCTGGGGCGTGGTGCATGACGGCAAGCGCCATCATCCCGCCGCCGCCGAGGCACTGTACCAGTTCAAGGAAAAGCATGGGCCGGTGGTGCTGCTGACCAACGCGCCGCGGGTGCCTGAGGAAGTCGCCATCCAGTGCAGCAGCTACGGCCTGCCGGCCGACTGTTATGACGCCATTGTCAGTTCGGGCGGCGCCGCGCGCGAGGAGCTGGCGCGGCGCAGTGCGGCGCGAACGCTGCCTCTTTATTATATCGGCCCCGACCGCGACCTGCCGATGATCCAGGGGCTGGATATCCGCCGCACGGACCTCGCCGAAGCCGAAGTGGCGCTGGCCATTGGCTTGCGCGACGACATGACGGAGACGCCGGACGATTACGCCGGCGAGCTCCAGGCGCTGGCCGGGCGTGGCCTGACCATGCTGTGCGCCAATCCCGACCTGGTGGTGCACCGGGGCGAGCGGCTGCTCTACTGTGCCGGCTCTTTGGCGCAAGCCTATGAGCGGCTGGGGGGCAAGGCGATCTATTACGGCAAGCCGCATTTGCCGGTCTACGAATCGGCACTGGCGGCGCTGGCGGCGCGGCTGGGACACCGGCCGCGCCAGCCGCTGGCGGTGGGCGACGGGCTTTTGACCGACATCAAGGGCGCCAATGCCGCCGGAATCGAGACTTTGTTCGTCGCCGATGGGGTTCATGGCGAGGAGGTTGAGCCCTATAGTGCCGGTCATCTTGCAGCCTTGTTCGCCCGGTTCGGGGTCTCGGCGGGCTGCGCAACCCGAAAACTGGCCTGGTAGGAATGGGGCTATGACCAGCGTTTATGTCGACGAGATCATGCCCGGCATGTCGGCCAGCTCGGAGCACACCGTCACCGAGCGCGACATCGAGCTGTTCGGCCAGGCCACCGGCGACATGAATCCGGTGCATTTCGACGAGGACTATGCCCGCAAGACGGTGTTCCGGGGCCGGGTGGCGCATGGGGCGCTGAGCATCGGTTTCATCTCGGCCCTGCTGGGCACCAGGCTGCCCGGCCATGGCTCGATCTTTGTCTCCGCCAGCATCGTGTTCAAGACTCCGGTCCGGATCGGCGACACGGTGGTCACCACCGCCACGGTGCGCGAGGTCAATGGCCGCGGCGTGGTGATGGATTGCGTCTGCAAGGTGGAGGACCGGCTGGTGCTGGAATCGGAAGCACTGGTGCTGGCGCCGCGCCGGCCGGTAAAGGACCAGGATTGAGAATTTTCCGGCATTTCGACGAGGTCCCTGCCGCCCTGCGCGGTTCGGTGGTGGCGATCGGCAATTTCGACGGCGTGCATCGCGGCCATCGCGCCCTGATCGCGGAGGCCAAGGTCCAGGCCGAGGCCCGCAAAAGCCCGTTGGCGGTGCTGACCTTCGAACCGCATCCGCAGGAATTCTTCCGCCCGTCGCCGGATTGTTTCCGCCTGACACCGTTGCGCACCAAGGCGCGGCTGCTGGCGGATCTGGGCGTGGATGTGCTGTTCGCGCTGAGTTTCGATGCCGACATGGCGCGCCGCACGCCGCAAGATTTCGTGCTCAATGTCCTGGTGGAAGGGCTGGGCATCAGCGGCGTGGTGGTGGGGCATGATTTCGAATTCGGCCAGAAGCGCGCCGGCAACCTGGCCACGCTGTCCTACATGGGCGAGATGGAAGGCTTCAGCGTCACCGCCTTCGACACGGTGACGGCCTCCGGCGACGAGAAGATTTCCTCCACCCTGATCCGCCAGATGCTGAAACAGGCTCGGCCCGAGGATGCGGCGCGGCTGCTGGGCCATCCCTGGACCATCGAGGCGCGGGTCGAGCATGGCGATGCCCGCGGCCGCAAGATGGGCTTTCCCACGGCGAACATGCATCTGGGCCACTGCCTGGCGCCGGCCTATGGCGTCTATGCGGTGCGGGTCGACATCCTGGAAGGGGACCGGGCGGTGGCGCGCCATGACGGAGTGGCGAATTTCGGCATCCGGCCCATGTACCAGGTGAACGTGCCCCTGATGGAGACCCACCTGTTCGACTTCGACGGCGACCTGTACGGCAAGTATCTGTCGGTGGAGCTGATCCAGTATATCCGGCCCGAAGCCCGGTTCCCCAGCCTGGACGCCCTGATCGCCCAGATCGCCGCCGATGCCGCCAAGGCCCGGGAGATACTGGCAAAAACCGCCTAACTGGACGGTTGGGATACCCCCTGTTAGAAGCGGCTCTCCAAATCAGACCCTGGTCATGGACGACAAACCCCAATCCCCCGACTACCGGGCGACCCTGTTTCTGCCCGCCACCGACTTTCCCATGAAGGCGGGCCTGCCCGAGGCCGAGCCCAAATGGCTGGCGCGTTGGGCGGAGATCGACCTGTACGGCAAGCTTCGGACCCGGGCCAAAGGCCGTCCACTGTTCATCCTGCATGACGGGCCGATCTATGCGAATGGCGATATCCATTCCGGGACCGGGCTGAACCACATCCTCAAGGACTTTGTGGTGCGCAGCCAGGGCATGCTGGGCAAGGACGCGCCCTATGTGCCCGGCTGGGACTGTCACGGCCTGCCCATCGAGTGGAAGGTGGAAGAGAAATTCCGCGCCGAGGGCAAGGCGAAGGAGGAGATTCCCAAGGACGAGCTGCGCCGGGAATGCCGCAGCTTCGCCGCCCATTGGCTGAACGTGCAGCGGGCGCAGATCCAGCGCCTGGGCCAGATCGGGGATTTCGAGCATCCCTACACGACCATGGCCTACAAGGCGGAAGCTGCGATCGCCCGCGAGGCGATGAAGTTCGTGGAGAACGGGCTTTTGTATCGCGGCTTCCGTCCGGTGATGTGGTCGCCGGTGGAGAAGACGGCGCTGGCCGATGCCGAGGTCGAGTATCACGAGAAGAGCTCGCCCGCGATTCATGTCCGCTTTCCGCTGGTGAAGGGTCCTGCCAGCTTCGAAGACCTGGGGCATACCTTCATCGTGATCTGGACCACCACGCCCTGGACCATTCCCGGCAACCGCGCTATCGCCTTTTCGCCCGAGATTTCCTACGGCCTCTATCAGGTGGCGGATGCCACCGACGGCAGCCTGGCGCGCCGGAGCGAACAGTTGCTGCTGGCCGATACCTTGGCGGAGCAGGTCGCCAAGCAGGCCAAGATGATGCTGTCGCGGGTGCGTACCGTGACGGCGGAGGAATTGAAGCAGCTGGTGGCGGCGCATCCGCTGCGCAGCCTGGGCTATTCCTTCGAAGTGCCGGTGCTGCCCGGCGCCCATGTCACCGCCGATACCGGCACGGGTTTCGTGCATACCGCGCCCGGCCATGGCGAAGACGATTTCGAATTGATGCTGGCGATGGACCGCGACTATCCCGCCAAGAATCCGGATGCCTTTGGCCTAGTTCAGCCGGATGGCTCCTTTGCCGCCAGCGTTCCGGGTTTCGCCGGCAAGCGCATCCTGACGCCGGAGGGCAAGGACGGCGATGCCAATGGCGCGGTGATCAAGGAGTTGATCGCCCATGGCAAGCTGCTGGCCAAGGGCAGTTTGCGCCATTCCTATCCGCACAGCTGGCGCTCCAAGGCGCCGGTGATCTTCCGCGCCACGCCGCAATGGTTTGTCGCCATCGACAAGCCTTTTTACAACGGCCAGAGTTTGCGCCAGCTGGCGATGGCGGCCATCGGCGAAACCCAATGGTATCCGCCGCGGGGCCAGAACCGCATCGGCTCCATGGTGGAAAGCCGCCCCGACTGGGTGCTGTCGCGCCAGCGCGCCTGGGGCGTGCCGCTGGCGATCTTTGTCGAGAAAAAGAGCGGCCAGGTGCTGAATGATCCGGCCGTGTTCCGCCGCATCGAGGAAGCCTTCGAAGCCGAAGGCGCCGATGCCTGGTTCACCTCGCCACCCTCGCGCTTTTTGGGCGAGGGGCGTGACCCCGCGGATTACGAACAGATCGGCGATATCCTGGACGTCTGGTTCGATTCCGGCTCCACCCACGCCTTTGTGGTGGAGAATCCCATCGACCCGAACTGGCCCAAAGCGGACCAGGCCGACCTCTACCTGGAAGGCTCGGACCAGCATCGCGGCTGGTTCCAGTCTTCCCTGCTGGAAAGCGTGGGCACGCAGGGCCGTGCCCCCTATCGCGGCGTGCTGACCCACGGCTTTGTGCTGGACGAGCAGGGCCGCAAAATGTCCAAGAGCCTGGGCAACACTTTGGCGCCGCAGGTGATCGCGGAAAAATATGGCGCCGAGATTTTGCGGCTGTGGGCGGCGTCCTCGGATTTCACCGAGGACTTGCGCATCGGCCAGGACATCATCAAGGCCAATGTCGAAGCCTATCGCCGGCTGCGCAACACCATCCGCTTCATGCTGGCAAACCTGTCCGGCTTCAGCGAGAAGGAGCGGATCGAGCATGCGCGCATGCCGGAACTGGAGCGCTTCATGCTGGCGCGCCTGGCCGAGCTCGATGCCATCGTGCGCAAAGCCTATGAGACTTTCGATTTCGGGCTGGTCAATTCCACTTTGTTCAATTTCTGCACCAACGACCTGTCGGCCTTCTATTTCGACATCCGAAAAGACGTTCTCTATTGCGATGCCGCCGATAGCGTGCGCCGCCGCGCCACCCGCACCGTCACCGACGAGATTTTCCGCCGCATCGTCACCTGGTTCGCGCCCATCCTGTGCTTCACCATGGAAGAGGCCTGGACCACGCGCTTCGGCATGGATGCCAGCGTGCACCTCAACGACTTTTTCCCTGTACCCAGGGAATGGACGGATGGGGAACTGGTCCGCAAGTGGATGCGTGTGCGCGAATTGCGCCGCCTGGTCACCGGCGCGCTGGAGTTGGCGCGGGCCGACAAGGCGATCGGCTCCAGCCTGGAAGCGGCGCCGGTGCTGGGCGTGTCCGAGGCCAGCGACAAGGCGCTGCTCGATTCCATCGACCTGGCGGAAATCGCCATCACCTCTGGGGCCTCGGTGGAAGTCGTGGCCGGTTTTGACGGCTATTACACCTTGCCGGAGATCAAGGGCGCCGGCGCCAAATTCGTCAAGGCGCAGGGATGCAAATGCGCCCGCTGCTGGCGCGTGCTGGAAGAAACGCGTGCCGACACCCAACTTTGCAACCGCTGCACCGATGCCGTTGGCGGCCCGGGGTCGGTATGAGCCGGCTGGAGCCGCGGGAAGTCGGCTTGATCGCGGCCGTCACTGCCCTGGTCGCCGACCAGGGTTCCAAGCTGTTCATGCTCTATGGCGCCGGCTTTGCCCAAATGTCGCCGGGCGAGAATGTGCCGGTCTTGCCATTCTTTAATCTGGTGATGGTGTGGAATCCGGGCATTTCCTATGGCCTGTTTCCGGCCTCGGGACGGTTGGGAACCCTGGTGCTGGTGGCGCTTTCGCTGGCGGCGGTCTGCGTCCTGAGCTGGCTGATGTGGCGTTCCACCAGCCGGATCCTGGCCATCGGCTATGGCCTGATTGTGGGCGGGGCACTGGGAAACAACCTGGTCGACCGGCTGATCTATGGCCGGGTGGCGGATTTTTTCCACTTTTACGGCTTCGGCTATGACTGGTATATTTTCAACATAGCCGACGTGGCCATAACGCTCGGGGCTATTGCGATCATTTACGATGTGCTCCAGCCCGAGCACCCGCCATCGTCAAGCGAGGTTTGAGATGAAGTTCCTGCAAGCCGGCCTGGTCTTGTGCTGCTGCGCAAGCCTGTTGAGCGGTTGCGATTCCCTCCGCAATGCGGCGGGGCTGACCAAGAAGTCGCCCGACGAGTTCGCGGTCACCACCAAGGCGCCTTTGGTCATTCCGCCGGACTTCAACTTGCGGCCCCCGCTGCCGGGCGCGCCGCCGTCCAACACCCGCGACCCGTCCACCAATGCGGAAATGGCGCTGTTCGCCAATGCCGATCCCCAGGTCGTCGCCAATGGCATGACGGGCAATTTCACCCCCGGCGAAAAGATGCTCCTGGCCAATGCCAAGGTGCAGGTCGCCGATCCGGCCATCCGCGCCCGGCTGAATGCCGACCAGCGCGCAGCGGTGCAGAATGCCGACCGCAGCTTCACCGACCGCCTGCTCGCGACACGGGCGACGGCCGATACCGGCAAGCCGGTCAATGCCGATGCCGAAATCGCCAAGGGCAGCAAGTCGGCGGCCAAGCCGAAGAAAAAAGAGAGCGGCGGCTGGTTTGACTGGTTCTAGATTCGCTCTTTATCGCGCCGCCGGACTGGCAACGCTGTTGTGCGTGATCGCGCCGGCGCAAGGCCCCGTGCAAGCCCAGGTCACCGACAATTCCGCCAATCGCGCCAAACTTTCCCAGCCCGCGCCCGCCAATGCCCGCCAGACCGGCAACAACACGTTCCAGTTCGCGCTGGCCAACGGCATGCAGGTGCTGGTGATCCCCGATCACCGCGCCCCCGTCGTCACCCAGATGCTGTGGTTCAAGGTCGGTTCGGTGGACGATCCGCCGGGCATTTCGGGCCTGGCCCATTTCTTCGAACACATGATGTTCCGCGGCACCAAGGCCAATCCGGACGATGCCTTCTCGCAGGTCATCGCCAAGAATGGCGGCGAGAACAATGCCTTCACCAATCACGATTACACCGCCTTTTATGAGCAGATCGCCAAGGAGCGGCTGCCGCTGGCGATGAGGCTGGAAGCCGATCGCCTCGCCAACCTGGACCTGTCGGATTCCCATGTCGGTCCCGAACGCGATGTGGTGCTGGAGGAACGGCGCATGCGGGTGGACAACCAGCCCATGTCGCTGATGAGCGAGCAGATGCGCGCCGCGCTGCATCTGTCGCATCCCTATGGCCGCCCGGTGATCGGCTGGTCGGATGAGGTGCGCCGCATCGACCGCGTCTCGGCCCAGGATTTCTACGACCATCATTACGCGCCCAACAATGCCATCCTGGTCGTTGCCGGCGACGTCACGCCTGACGACGTGCGCAAGATGGCGCAAGACGCTTATGGCAAGGTTCCGGCGCGCAGTTTGGAGCCGCGCGCGGAATTCACCGAGCCGCCGCGCATGGCCGAGACCCGCATGACCATCACCCGTTCCGACGCGAAGGTGCCGATCGTCATGCGCATCTATCGCGTGCCGTCCTATTCGCAGGGGCGGCCCGGCCAGGCGGAAGGGCTGGAGACCTATGCCCAGCTTCTCGGCGGCGACCAGACCTCGACTTTGTACCGCGTGCTGGTCGAGCAGAAGAAGCTCGCCACCGATGCGGGCGCCAATTATGACGGCAATGTCCGCGATGCCGGCGAATTCACGGTCTATGCCGTGCCGCGGCCCGGCGTCAGCCTGGAGGCACTGGAAAAAGCGCTGGACCAGGTCCTCAGTGTCAGCAGCCTGGCCTTGCCGCGGGACAATGACCTCAACCGTGCCAAGACCCAGCTGGTGGCCAGCGTCACCTATCGCCGTGACAGCCAGTTCTCGCTGGCCACCGCTTATGGCCAGGCGCTGACCATCGGCCTGACGGTGGACGATGTGAATGAATGGCCCGCCCGCATCCGCGCCGTGAATGCGGAAGCCGTGCGCAAGTCGGCCCAGCTTTTGTCGCGCAAGGAAGCGGTCACGTCCTATCTTGTGCCGGGAGGGCAAAAGTGAAACGTCTTGTTGCCTTCCTTGCCTTGATGCTGTCGGCGACGCCGGCCATGGCCGCCAATATCCAGAATATCGACTTGGGCAAGGCGGCGCAGGTCTGGTTCGCCGAAGACCACACCATTCCCATCATTTCCTTCAACATCTCGCTGCCCGCCGGCTCGGCCTATGACCCCGCGGGCAAGGCGGGGCTGGCTTCCTTTACCGGTGCCATGATCGATGAAGGCGCAGGCGGGTTGGATTCCAAGGCCTTTCACGAGGCGCTGGCCAACCGCGCCATCTCCTTCAGCGCCCGCGCCGAGCGCGACTATCTGGTGATCTCGATTTCCACCTTGAAGGAAAACGCGCCGGAGGCGATGCATCTGCTGCAGCTGGCGTTGACCCGCCCGCGTTTCGACAATGACGCTTTGACCCGGGTGCGGGCCCAGATCATCCAGTCCCTGCAGGAAGACCAGGTCGAGCCGCCGCGCGTGGCGGGCCGCGGCTTCATGCGCGAATTCTTCGGCGGCCATGCCTATGCCCATCCGGTCAACGGCGAAATCGGCAGCATCACCGCCATCACGCAAGCGGACTTGCGAAATTTTGCCCGCAGCCACTGGGTCAAGAACGGACTCAAGATTGCGGTGGCGGGCGATATCACCGCGCCGGTCTTGACCAAGCTGCTGGGCGACACCTTCCTGCCGGTCTCGGGTGCGGTGCCGCCGCCGCTGCCCAATGTCGGGCGGCTCGGGGCGCCCGGCGTGCATGTCATTCCCCTGCCGGTGCCGCAGCCCTCCGTCGCTTTCGGCCTGCCCGGGATCATGCGGCAGGACGCGGATTTCATTCCCGGCTATGTCGCCAATTATGTCCTGGGCGGCGGCGGCTTTTCCTCGCGCCTGATGGACGAAGTGCGGGTCAAGCGCGGCCTGACCTATGGCATCTCCACCTCGCTCACGGCCTACAACAAGGCCGCGGTGATGCAGGGGACCGTGGCCACCCGCGCCGATGCCGTCCGCCAGACCGTGCAGGTGGTGAAGGATACTTTGGCGAATTTTGCCGCCAATGGTCCCACCCAGCAGGAATTGGACGACGCCAAGACCTATCTGACGGGCAGCTTCCCACTGGCCTTTGCGTCCAATAGCGGCACCGCGTCCCAGCTCGGCACCTTCCAGCGTCAGAATCTGGATATCGGTTATGTCGCCCGCCGCAATGCCCTGATCCAGGCGGTGACCTTGGCGGATGTGAAGCGCGTGGCCAAACGCTTGTTCGACCCGGCGCGCCTGACTGTCGTGATCGGCGGCAGCCCGGCTGAGGCCAGGGGCGCGGCGCCCCGGCCGCAACGTCCGCTGCCGCCGGGATCGCCCCCTGCGCCCCCCGCCAGCCAGGCCGATGCTCACCCTGCCAACGGGACGGCGGCTCCCACTGTCACGACAGCGCCAAAACCGGTCGATAAGCCGGTGGAAAACCCCGCCGCGTCCTCCAAGTCTTCCGGCCAGGCTGCCAAAAAGCCCTAAGATCGGCCGCTGAAGGCAAAACCCTCAGATAGAGTGAGCCACGCCATGCCGAAATCCGCTCCCTTTGCCGTCGACCTGGAATTGGCTTTGTCGGGCAAGGGGGCGCCGCCCCGGACCGCTTATGACCAGGCGTTGAGCAAGAGCGCGGGCGCGCTGGACTGGCTGCGCCAACAGCACGACAACAAAAGCCTGGAGCTGTTGGGAATTCCCAGCCGCAGCGACGATCTGCGCGCGGCGGCGAAGCAGGCGGCGGCGCTGAAAGGCTTTGCCACCGTCGCGGTGCTGGGCATTGGCGGCTCCAGCCTGGGCGGGCAGGCGCTGACCGCGCTGCGCAAGGTGCGCAAGCCCTTTGTCGAATTCCACGACAATCCCGACCCCTTCAGCTGGATCAAGGCGCTGAAGCGCTTCGACCTGAAGAAGACGCATTTCATCGCCATCTCCAAATCCGGCGGCACCGCCGAGACCCTGATGCAGGTGCTGACCGCGGCGGATGCGCTGGAAAAGCTGGGCGTCAAACAGCTGAAAAAGCATTTCACCATCGTCACCGAACCGCATCAGAGCGCGTTGGCCGATTTCGCCGGCTCCATCGGCGCGGCCAGGCTGGATCATCCTTTGGGCGTGGGCGGGCGCTATTCGGTGCTCACCATGGTGGGCGCGCTGCCCGGCCTGGTGATGGGCTTGAACTTCAAGCAGCTGCGGGCGGGCGCGCAAGCCGCGCTGGAGCAGGTGTTGAACGCGGCGGCACCGGCCGACGCGCCGGCCGCCTGTGGCGCGGCGCTGCATTATGCGCTTAGCCAGCAGAACAAGCTCGCCACCACCATTTTGTGGCCCTATGTCGACGATCTTGCGGTGTTCGGCGGCTGGTGGCGGCAATTGTGGGCGGAAAGCCTTGGCAAGAACGGCCAGGGCTCGACGCCGGTATCGGTGCTGGGACCGGTGGACCAGCACAGCCAGCTGCAATTGTTCCGAGACGGTCCCGGCAATGCGCTGTTCACCTTGATGACAGTGGACACCAAGGGCAAAGGCCTGACCGCGCCGCGCGGGCGCGCCAATGCGTTGGGGCTGAAATATCTCGCCGGGAAAAAGATGGGCGATCTGGTCGATGCCGAAGCGCGCGCCACCGCCCAGACCCTGTTCAAGAATGGCCGGCCGGTGCGCCAGATTCATTTGGCCAAAGTGGATGAATTCCATATGGGCGCACTGATGATGCACTTCATGCTGGAGACCATCCTAATGGGGAAATTGATGGGCGTGGACCCGTTTGACCAACCCGGCGTGGAAGAGGGCAAGATCCTGGCGCGGCAGTATCTGGCTGGAAAATAATGGCAATCCGCCGGCTTTCCGAAGGCACCGTCAACCGCATCGCCGCGGGCGAAGTCGTCGAGCGCCCCGCCGCCGCGATCAAGGAGCTGGTGGAGAATGCCATGGATGCGGGCGCCACCCGCATCGACATCGCCGCCACCAGCGGCGGCGCGGACCTGCTGTTGGTGGAAGATGACGGCATCGGCATGTCGGCCGCTGACCTGCGGCTGGCGATCGAACGCCATGCCACCTCCAAGCTGCCAGTGGCGGATGGCGAGGACGATCTTTCGCATATCGTGACCATGGGGTTTCGCGGCGAGGCCTTGCCTTCCATTGGCGCGGTGGCGCGGCTGAGCCTGTCCAGCCGGACCGGCGATGGCGAGGCGGCCGAGATCAAGGTGGATGGCGGCCGGGTGGAAGGCCCGCGGCCCGCGTCCTTTCGCACCAGCGGCCAGCATGGCACCCGCGCCGAGGTGCGCGAGCTGTTCTATGCCACGCCGGCGCGGCTGAAATTCCTCAAATCGGCACGCTCGGAAGATCTGGCCATCACCGACATGGTCAAGCGGCTGGCGATGGCCAGGCCGGATATCGGTTTCACTTTGACATTGGACGGGCGCAAGAATCTGGACCTGCCGGCAGAGCCCGATCTGATGGATGGCCGCCTGCCGCGGCTGGCGAAAATCATGGGCCGCGATTTCGGCGACAATGCCGTGCGCGTGGAAGCGGAACGGGAAGGTGTCAGTCTGTCGGGCTATGCCGGTCTTCCCACCTACAACCGCGCCAATGCCGCCATGCAATTCCTGTTCGTCAATGGCAGGCCGGTGCGCGACAAGCTGCTGGTGGGCGCGGTGCGCGGCGCCTATGCCGATTTCCTGGCGCGCGACCGCCATCCGGCGCTGGCGCTGTTTTTGGATTGCGATCCCGCTTTTGTGGATGTGAATGTCCATCCCGCCAAGACGGAAGTGCGGTTCCGTGATGCCGGGTTGGTGCGGGGCTTGATCGTGGGAGCCTTGAAGCGGGCGCTGAGCGAGGCCGGTCATCGCGCCTCCACCACGGTGGCCGGATCGGCAATGCAGGCCTTTCAGCGCCAGGCGCCCGTGTTTCCGGCCCACCATTCTCTCGCCTTGCGCGAGCCGCAACCGGCCATGTTCCACAGCCCCATGTCGGCGCGGGTGGAAGAGCCGCAGGTCGTGGCGGTGCCGGATGCGCCGGACTATCAGTTGGGTGTCGCGCGGGCGCAATTGCATGAGACCTATGTGGTCGCCCAGACCGCGGACGGCATCGTGATTGTCGACCAGCATGCCGCGCATGAGCGCCTTGTCTATGAGCGGATGAAGAAGGCGCTGGCCGAAGGCGGCATTGCGCGCCAGCCGCTGCTGATCCCCGAAGTGGTGGAGATGGACCCATCGGAAGTGACGCGCGTCTCCGCCCGCGCCGCTGAGCTGGAGGAGCTGGGGCTGGTGATCGAGGAGTTTGGTCCCGATGCCTTGGTAGTGCGCGAAATTCCCGCCATGCTGGACAGGCTGGATATCAAGGGATTGCTGCGCGACCTGGCGGATGAGATCGCCGAAACCGGCAACGCGCTGTCCCTGAAAGAGCGGCTCGAGGAAGTTGCCGGCACCTTGGCTTGCCACACCAGCGTGCGCGCCGGACGGCGGCTGAATGCGGAGGAAATGAACGCCCTGCTGCGCGAAATGGAGGCCACGCCCCATTCCGGCCAGTGCAATCACGGCCGCCCGACTTATGTCGAGCTCAAGCTGTCGGATATCGAGAAGCTGTTCGGGCGGCGCTAGTGTTTGAGGCCCGGCAAAGGTAGCCAGGCTGAGCGGTCCATCTGGTTCGAAGTGAGCCAGAGATTGCCGCCCACGATCTGCGCGGTGGAGACGCCGCCGAACTCGGCAATGGCGGGACCATAGGCCAGGACCCGATAGGTCGCGGTGGCGGGATCGATGCGGGCCACGACCCAGCCGCGATGGCAGTTGGGATCGAGCTTTTTCTCGATCATCTCCTTGCGCGTGCCATTGCACGCCGGCTCATCCTCCATCACGCCGGCGGTGAGCAGCTGGTCGCCGCTCCAATGGATATTGTCCACATTGAACCATTTCAATTCCACATGGCGCACCGGCCTGGAGGGGTCGACCAGGGAAATGATCTCGACCGAATGGCTGCCGGAGACGGCCTGATAGATTTCCTTTTCGTCCTTGGAGATCTCGACGCCATTGTTGCCGGCAAATTCGGTGCCCGGCAGCAGGCGCCAGGTCTTGTCGCTGGGCTTCCATTGAAAAAGACCGCCGGTGATCTTGCCGAGAAAATAGTCCGCCTGGGTGGCGCCATTCTTCATCTGGATGCTGTTGTAGATGGTGCCGTCCATCGCGGCGGTGAGACCGTTGCCCCTGAGATTGTCCGGGACTTTGACGCAGCCGGTCCAGTGCAGCTCGGGCAATGCGCCCCGCGCATCCAATGAGAGAACCTGGACGCTTTCAAACGGGAAGCCATGGGTCACGGTGTAGTAGGTAAACAGCCCCGGGGTCCGGGTCGGCCGGATCGCAACACCATGGGCGGTGAGCCGCTTGGCATCCGGCATCGTGGGGCAATCGGGATAGGTTTTCAGGTCAGGCCTGGGCTGGCTGAGATCCAGCGGCCGGACCGTCTTGGTTTCGGTGTCGATCAGGCCCCAACCGCCGCTGCCGGCCGAGCCGCCGGTGATGATGTATTTGGTATTGGGAATCAGGAGAAAATCTTCCGGCCGTCCCAGGTCGCAAATGTAATTCAGCCCCATGGCGGGAGTGCAGGGCAGGGGTGCCGGCCGGGAGCCTTGCGTCCAGCCCGGCAAGGTGCCGGCCATCAGCGTGAATGCAGCGACAATGAGAGTACGCGTCATGGCCCAACCTCCTTGGCGTGTCTCCTACTCTAGCCGTTCTTGAGCGGCGCTCAAAAACCGCACCCGGGTTTCGCCATAATCGCGTTCGTCCAGCACGGTGAAGCCGGGCGCCTCCACCGACTCCGAAGCATCGCATTCGGCCACGATCAGGGCCCGGGGCGTCAGCCAGCCACCATCCTTCAGGCTCTGCAGCGCTTTCGGGATCATCTCCTTGCGATAAGGCGGATCGAGAAAGACCAGGTCGAAGGGCCCACCCGCCGAGGGGCCGATTGGCCCGAGATCGGTGGCGTCGCGCCGCCAGATTCTGGTGGCGCCAGTGAGGCCCAGCGCCTCCACATTCTCGCGCTGCAGGGCGCGGCTGTCGGCCGAGTCATCCACCAGCAGGCACCAGCGCGCGCCCTGGCTGAGCGCCTCGATCCCCAACGCGCCGGTGCCGGCAAACAGGTCCAGCACCGCGGCGCCCTCGAGCACAAAGTCGATACCGAAGTCCTTGTGCCGCAGCATGTTGAAAATGGCCTGGCGGGTGCGGTCGGAGGTGGGGCGCACGCGGGCATCCTGCGGTGCGACAAGCCGCCTTCCGCCCAGTTTTCCGCCGGTTATCCGCATCCCGATCCCGTAACCTTTTGCCGTCGCTGGCGAATAGCACGGCGACAGTCTATAGGGCAGGGTCATGAAGCGGCTTCTTTTCGTGCTGGCCCTGGTTCTGGGCGTCGCGCCGGCCTACGCGCAAGGCGGTCCCAAGGTCCATACCCGGCTGGTGGCCGAGGACAAGACCGTCGCCCCTGGCGGCACGGTCACGGTGGCGCTGGAAGAAAAGATCGCGCCCCACTGGCACACTTATTGGAAGAACCCGGGCGATGCCGGCGCCCCCACCGAGATTCAATGGACCTTGCCGCCGGGCTGGAAGGCGGGCCCCATTCAATGGCCGCGTCCCAAGCGCCTGCCGGTCGCTTCCCTGATGGACTATGGCTATGAGGGCACGCCGTGGCTGCTTACCAACCTGACCGCGCCCGCCGATGCGACCGGACCGGTGACCATCAAGGCCGCGGTCAGCTGGCTGGTCTGCGAAAAAATCTGCGTTCCCGAAGACGCCACAGTGTCGCTGACCTTGCAGGTCGGAAAGCAGGAGGTTGATGCCGGTGTCGCGAAGGATTTCGCCGCGGCCCGCGCGCTGCTGCCCGTGGCGTCGCCCTGGAAGGTCACCTATGCGTTGGGAAACAGTCTCGATCTTTTTGTCGCCGCGCCATCGCTGGCCAAAGCCCATCCCACCTCCGCCGATTTCTTTCCTGGCCGCGCCGGTCTCATCAAGAATGCCGCGCCGCAATTGGTGGGATATGCAAAAGATGGATTGGTGCTGCGGCTGACTCCCGGAACAAAGGTCAGCGGCGCGCTGGACGGATTGATCGTGATCACCTCCAGCGACGGCGCGACCCAGGCGCTGGATGTCAACATTCCCCCCGGTCCCGTGCCGGCCGCGGAATTCGGGTCTGTTGAAAGCGGCGATCTCAACTTGTGGCTCGCCATCCTGTTCGCCCTTGTCGGCGGGTTGATCCTGAATGTGATGCCCTGCGTGCTGCCCATCCTGGCGATGAAGGCGCTGTCGCTGGCCAGTCATGGCAGCGAGGGCCGCAAGGAAAGTTTCGCTTATACAGCAGGCGCGGTCTTGTCTTTTGCCGCGCTCGGTCTGGCCATCATTGCCCTGCGCACCGGCGGACAAAGCGTGGGCTGGGGCTTTCAGCTGCAATCGCCGGTGGCGGTGGCCGGTTTCGCGCTGCTGGTGTTCGCGGTGGCGCTCAATCTGTCGGGCGTGTTCGAGGTCGGCAGCATCACTGCCGGCGAAGGCCTTGCCAGCCGTAGCGGCATGACAGGCGCCTTCTTCACCGGCGTGTTGGCGGTGGCGGTGGCCGCGCCCTGCACCGCGCCCTTCATGGCGGCGGCGCTGGGTTTTGCTTTGACCCAGGGCGCCCTGTCGGCGCTGGCGGTGTTTGTGGCACTGGGGCTGGGTTTTGCCTTGCCGTTTCTCTTGCTGGGCTTGTGGCCGCGCCTGCTGGCTTTCGTTCCCAAGCCCGGCGCCTGGATGCTGACCTTCAAGCAGTTCCTGGCCTTCCCCATGTATGCCGCGGCGGCCTGGCTGGTCTGGGTATTGGCGCAGCAGGCCGGACCGCGCGGCGTGGCGCTGGTCTCAGCCGCAATGATCGCGCTGGCGCTGGCCGCCTGGCTGTGGAGCGTCACCCGCAACTTGTCCGGCCGCGGCCGCTTCATCGGCGCGGCTGTGGCGCTGGTCGTGCTGGCCGGCGGCTTGTATGGCGTCAGCCTGTTGCGCGATGCCTCGGCGGCGGCGCCGGCGCAAAGCGCCAAGCTGGGCGAGGCCTATAGCGCCACCAAGCTAGCCTCCCTGCGCGCCGCCAACCACCCGGTCTTTGTGGATGCGACCGCGGCCTGGTGCATCACATGTCTTGTCAATGAAGACGCCGTGCTATCGCGCGACACGGTGAAAAGCGCGTTCGCGGCCAAGAATGTCGCCTATCTGGTGGCGGACTGGACCAACCAGAATCCGGAAGTGACGGCGCTGTTGAAGGAGAATGGCCGCTCCGGCGTGCCGCTCTATCTCTATTACGCCCCCGGCGCGAGGACGCCCATCATCCTGCCGCAGATCCTGACGGAAAGCGGCGTGCTGGGCGCCCTCGGCGGGTAGCGCCCCCTTAATGCAGCGCGCGTCCGGGCGGCTTTGGCCATCCCAGGTCACCGGACAGGTAATGGCGTTCCCATTCCAGGAACTCCTCCGGCGACAGGCGATAGCGGCGGCAAGCTTCCAGCGCACTCAACATGCCGGCATGCACCGCGGCGACGACCTCCGCCTTGCGGCGGGCGACCCAGCGCCTGGTTGTGATGGGGGGAAGTTGGAACGGCACGACAATGGCGCTTTCGGTGCGGATGGCGCGGTCTGCCGCGCGCCTGTCCTGTTGCCGTTCGGCGTGGTTGTCGGTCGTGTCTTTAACGTCAGTCATGGGCGGCTCCTTTTAGGGTTGCCGCCCCCAGCACCGGCAGCCTAGGCGCCGGCGCTTTAAGGCCTCGTCAAGGAATTCCGCCCGCTTTTGCGCAAATTCGAATCGAACGCGCTCAATATTTGTCCGGCTTGGCGGCTTCGCCCGTCTTCACTTTTTTCTCGGCCTCGGCCACCGCGGGATGATCGGGGGCCGGCGCGTCGCTCTCGCGGCCGGAAGGCGCGCCGATGATGTGATTGCCGCCGGAATAGGACGGCGGATCGCTGGCGGGAAACGTGTCCTCCATCTGGGCGTCGATTTTGTCTTCCTTGGTTTCGGGCTTGCGGTCGGTGGAAAGATGCTCCGGCATCTTCTCATGGGCCTTATGCGCATTCATGACGCCCTCCTATGTCGTGGTGGTGGTGGTGACGGTGAAGAGGTGGGGGAACAACCCGACCAGGCCGATGAAAATCAGGTAGATGGCGATCAGGTAATTGAGCAGCCGGGGCAGGATCAGGATCAGAATCCCGAACAGCAGCGCGATCAGCGGCTGGATCATGATGACGTTGATATGCATCTTTCGGACTCTCCTTCCGTGTCCGATTGCTACAACGCGCGAGCCCGGTTCCGGGGCGCATGAAAGTTCCGAAGGCGCCCGGGAACCGGCCGCGAATTGCCGAAATTCCCCGGCAAAAAGCGGGTTTGCCTGGCCAGGGACGCCGTGATAGGGGCGCGGATGGATTTCGGTTCCCTGTTCCGAAAAGGCCCCAAGCCGGGCGGCAGAATCCTGGTGGCCTTTGCCAGCCAGACCGGCGCGGCCGAGCGTATCGCCTGGCTCAGCGCCAACGCCTTGGCGGCGGCGCCGGGAGGGTTGGTGCGGGTTTCGCCTATGGGCGGGCTCACGGTGGAGGAGATCGCGGACGCTGGAACGCTGCTGGTGGTCACCAGCACCTATGGCGCCGGCGAAGCCCCGGACTCTGCGCGGGCCTTTGCCCGCAAGCAGATGTCGCAGGCGCCCGCACTGAAGGGCCTGTCCTATGCCGTGCTGGCTTTGGGCGACCGCAAATATGACGCGACGTTTTGCGGCTTCGGCAGGCAGGTGGATCGCTGGCTGGCATCGGGCAAGGCGCGCCGGATGTTCGAGACGGTTTGCGTCGATGGCGATGACGATAGCGAGGCCATGACCAGATGGTGCCAGCATCTGCACCGGCTGGGCGCCGATACGTCTGCCGAGGCGCTGATGCCGGGGCCGCCGCGCGATTGGTCCCTGGCGGAGCGGCGGCTATTGAATCCAGGCAGCCCGGGCGGCGAAGCCTGGCACATCGCCTTGACGCCCAAAGATGCCGCGCTGCTCAACTGGACGGCGGGCGACATTGCCGAAATCTGGCCGCGCAACAGCGAGGCCGCAGTGGCCGCATTCCTGGACCGGCACCAGCTGGATGGCGAAAAGAGCTTTCGCTGGCGGGGGCAATGGACTTTCCTGCGCGACATCCTCGCCCATTCGCGCCTGCCCCGCGCCCATGAGGTGGAAGGCATTTCCCTGGACTGGCTGGTGGAGCGGCTGGAGGCCTTCCCGCACCGCGAATATTCCATCGCCTCCTTGCCGGAAAGCGGCCGCATGGAGCTATTGGTGCGCAAGGCGGTGAAGGAGGATGGCAGTTTGGGACTTGGCTCGGGCTGGCTGACTCGCGATTGCGAGCCGGGCGGCGTGGTCAAGCTGCGGCTGCGGCCCAACCCGAATTTTCATCCGCCCGGCGCCAAGGAGGGCAGGGAGCCGCCCCAGATCCTGATCGGCGCCGGCACCGGCATCGCCGGCTTGCGCGCCCATCTGTTTCATCGGCGGCAAAAGAGACTCGGCGAAGCCTGGCTGTTGTTCGGCGAGCGCACGCGCGCGCATGACTTTTATTATGGCGACGACATACAGGCCTGGCAGGCGGACGGCACGCTGGTTCGCACCGATCTGGTTTTCTCCCGCGACGTCCAGCCCAGGAAATATGTCCAGCAGCTGGTGACGGAGAATGACGCCGAAATAGGACGCTGGGTGCGCGAGAGCGGGGCTTCGATCCTGGTCTGCGGCGGCCTGGACATGGCGGCGGGCGTGCAAGCGGCGCTCGTGACGATTTTGGGTGAAGAGTTGCTCGACGCAATGACGCAGGACGGGCTTTATCGCCGCGACATCTATTAGGCGGCGGCGCCCGGTTCATCTTTCGGGGAATGCGACGCGCTTTGCGTCAAGTGGTGCAGCATCAGCGCGGCGGCCTTATCGGCATAGCCGGATTCCAGCGCCGACAGAATTTCCAGGTGATCGTCGATGGCGCTGTGGACTTGCTCCATGGGATAGTCCCAGTGCCCGATCAGGAACTGGCGCAGCTTGTTCTGGTTCTGGATAGCCTTGAGCATGGTGCGGTTGCCCGAACAGCGCGCCAGCTGTTCGTGAAAATCCGCATTCACCGCATGAAAGCTGGTCCCGTCGCCGGCGCGCCAGATTTTCTTGCGCAGCTTTTGGTGCTGGCTGCGCGCCCGTTCCGCCCATCCGCGGTCCAGCTTGAATCCCGGCTGCAGCAGGATCTGCGGCTCCAGCGCGCGGCGAAAGGCATAGCTCTCATTGAGGAGGCGGGTGGAATCGCCGGCAAAAACCCAGCCATGGCCGGACTTGCGTTCGATCAGACCCAGCTCCCGCAGCTTGCGCAACACCTGCATCGCCGTGGCGAGCCTGGTATGGAAGCGGCGCAGGATTTCCTGCTGGGTGAAAGTTTCGGAAAGTTTTCCGGCGCCCCTGGCGCGGGCCAGGGCGTCGAACAGGCGCTGATCCTCTTCTTCCTCAGGATCGTCATCCTCCCTGAGAACGGGGATCCTGGCCAGCACGAAGCCGCGTCCGGCGCGGGGCGTCACCCAGCCTTCCAACGCCAGCAATTTCAGCGCGCCGCGGATGGGCGTGCGCGACACGCCAAAGGCGGTGCAAAGATCCAACTCAACCAGGTGGTGGCCTTGTTGCGCATCCTGGTCTTTCAGCATTTTGAGGATGCGGCGAGCCAAGTCGGTTTGCAGGCGACTGGCTTTGGGACGTCGTGAAGCCATGCCGCAGCTTTGGTCCAATGCGGCCGGAATACAATTGCCTGCTTATGCCAAGTCGGCATGAAAAAAGGCCCGGCGAACCGGGCCCTTTCTCTGTCGCCGGCTCAGCGGTTCATATTCTGCTGGTCGCTGCCTTGCTGGCCGGACCGTCCGCCTTGATCGTCCTGGTCCTGCTGGCCCTGCTGGCCTTGCTGGCGCTGCTGCTGGCCCGACTGCTGGCCGGGCTTCTGCTGCTGCTGATGACGCTGGGACTGCGGATTCTTCTGGCCAGACTGATTGTTCTGGTTGGTCATAGGCTTCTCCGTGGATGGGGTTTTTCCAGCCCATTGCACAACCGGTTCCGCTCCCTTCCGGTTCCTGTGAAACCCTGCAGTTCCTTGAGTTTCCTTGTGCCTTTTCCGATGCTTGCCCAAAGACCGGGCGCGCCGGGTTTCGCGCCTGCAACATGCGCGAGGATGAATTTGATCCGGGGCACACTCGCTTCTAGGATCGCCGCCAAGAAGAACGAGAATCGTTTCGATAGGGCCGGGGAAAAATATGCAGCATCACTTGAGCGGACTTAGCCGCCGACGCCTGCTGGCCTCCGTGGCGGCGCTGCCGATCCTGGCCGCCACTGCGGACGGCCGCACTATTTCGGGGAACCTGCCCTGGTCGCCCTTTTCCGGGGCGCCGCCCCGGCCGGTCAATCCGCTGGGCTGGTATTATTTCACCCCCACGGAAGCGGCCACGGTGGAGGCCATCGTCGACCGGCTGATCCCGGGCGATCATCTCTCGCCGGGCGGCAAGGATTGCGGCTGCGCGGTCTTTATCGACCGCCAGCTGGCCGGCTCCTTCGGTCACGCCGACCGGTTGTATACCAAGGGTCCCTTCCGCCAGGGCTTGCCAACCCAGGGTTATCAGGGTGACCTGACCCCGGCGGGACGGTATCGCGTAGGCCTTCAGGCCCTGAACGACTATGCCAACGCCACCTACAAAAAGGATTTTCGCGGACTGACGACCGCCCAGCAGGATGAGGTGCTGACCGGTTTGGATGGCGGCACGATCAAGCTCAACCTCAGATCCGGCTTCAGCACCAAGCAGTTCTTCGAGCTGCTGCTTCAGAACACGATGGAAGGCTTTTTCGCCGACCCGCTGTATGGCGGCAACAAGAACATGGCGGGCTGGAAAATGATCGGCTTCCCCGGCGCCCGCTATGACTATCGCGACCATATCGACAAGCACAATGTGCCCTATCCCAAGGGCCCGGTGTCGATCTACGGGATGGAAGCCTGACCATGGCGCGCCTTCTTCCCAAAAAAGATGCCGTGATCATCGGCCTGGGTTGGACCGGATCGATCCTGGCCCAGCAATTGACGGATGCCGGCCTGAATGTGGTGGCGCTGGAGCGCGGCCCGTGGCGGGACACCTCCACCGATTTCAACATCGCCTACATGCAGGACGAATTGCGCTACGCCATCCGCAAGGACCTGTTTCTCAAGCCCAGCGTCGAAGCCATGACCATGCGCAACAATGCCGGCCAGACGGCCTTGCCGATGCGCGACTATGGCTCCTTCCTGCCGGGCGACGGCGTGGGCGGCGCGGGCGTGCATTGGAACGGCCAGACCTGGCGCTTTTGGGACAGCGATTTTTCCATCAAGACCCATCTCACCCAGCGTTATGGCGCCGCCAAGATCAAGGACCTGCAATTGCAGGATTGGGGCGTGACCTGGGACGAGATCGAGCACAGCTTCGACCAGTTCGAATATATCTGCGGCACCTCGGGCAAGGCCGGCAACATCAAGGGCCAGATACAAAAGGGCGGCAATGTTTTCGAAAGTCCGCGCAGCCGCGACTATCCCAATCCGCCGCTTCGGATGCCTTATGCCTCCACCTTGTTCGCGGAAAAGATGACGGAATTGGGCTTCCATCCTTTCCCCTTGCCGTCATCCAACCTGTCCCGGGCCTATGTCAATCCGCTGGGCGTGCGCATGGGCGAGTGTACGTTCTGCGGTTTCTGCGAACGGTTCGGCTGCGGCAATTATTCCAAGGCCAGTGCCCAGACCACCATCCTGCCGGTGTTGATGAGAAAGCCGAATTTCGAACTGCGCACCGACAGCGAAGTGTTGAAAATCAATCTCACACAAGACGGCAAGATGGCCCGGAGCGTCACTTATATCGACTCGCATGGCGTCGAATATGAGCAGCCCGGCGACATCGTGCTGATCTGCGCCTATGCGCTGATGAATGTGCGCATGATGCTGCTGTCCAAGATCGGCACCCAATATGACCCGGCGACCGGCAAGGGCACGGTGGGGCGCAATTATTGCTACCAAACCAGCGCAGGCGCGCGGCTGATGTTCGACGACAAGCATTTCAACACTTTTATCGGCGCCGGTGCGCTGGGCCAGACCATTGATGATTTCCAAGGCGACGCCTTCGATCATTCCAAGCTGGATTTTGTGGGCGGCGCCGGAATCAGTTGCACGGTTTCCAACGGACGGCCAATTTCAAACCGGCCGACCATGCCGGGCAGCCCGCGCTGGGGCGCCAAATGGAAACAGGCGACGGTGGAGGGTTACCAGAACTCCATGGGCTTCGGCTCGCAGGGCTCATCCTATCCGGTGCGGGAGAATTATTTGGACCTGGATCCCACTTACACCGACCGCCATGGCCGGCCCTTGCTGCGCATCACGTTTGACTTCCCCGACAATGACGTGCGGATGTCGCACTATTTGTCCGACCAGTTGGAAAAATTGACCAAGCCGTTCAATGCCAAATTTGCCGGCGTGGCGCGGCTGCAAAAGGGCTGGAATTCCGTGCCCTATCAGAGCACCCACAATACCGGCGGCGCGATCATGGGCAACGATCCCAAGACTAGCGCGATCAACAAGTATTTGCAGAGCTGGGACGTGCCCAATGTGTTCGTGATCGGCGCATCCGCGTTCGCACACAATGCCGGCATGAATCCCACCGGCACGGTGGGAGCATTGGCGTATTGGGCGGCCGAGGCCATCACCACCAAATACATCAAATCGCCCGGCGCGCTGGTGCCGGCATGAGGCGACTTTTTTTGATTGGTCGCTCCGGCTCTCGCCGACGCTCCGGAATCCTGGCGGCTGTTCTCGCCGCTTTGTCCGTTCCTGCCTGGGCCGCCGCGACCAAATCGGGCCAATACCAGGTCGTGCTGGGTGACTGCGAAGGCTGTCACGGCAAGAATCTGGCGGGCGGCGTCGTGCTGGAAACGCCTTTCGGCCGGATGGTGGCGCCCAACATCACACCCGATAAGGAAACCGGCATCGGCAATTACACCCTGGCGGATTTCCAGCTTGCCATGAAGCGCGGCGTGATGCCCGGCGGCAAGCGGATGTACCCGGCCATGCCTTATCCCTATTACGCCCATATGCCCGACAGCAAAGTCGCGGAGCTGTGGGAGTATATGCGCACCGTCAAGCCGGTGAAGAACAGCGTCAATGTCAACCAGCTGCGCTTTCCCTACAATATGCGCTTCTTGATGCGCGGCTGGAATTTCCTGTTCTTCCGCCCGAGCCCCATCGCCGACAAAAGCAAAAGCGCGGAATGGAATCGCGGCGCCTATCTGGTGAACGGCCCCGGTCATTGCGCCGCCTGCCATGCGCCCAAGAACGCCTTTGGCGCCGACAAAAGCGGGCTCACCGGGGCAACCTTGCAAGGCTGGTTCGCGTCGGACCTGACCAGTGACCACAATGCCGGACTGGGTTCCTGGAGCACGGCCGACATTGTGGAATATCTGGAGACGGGGCGGAACGGTTATTCCCTGGCCTCCGGCCCCATGGCGGAGGCGGTGGAGAACTCCACCTCCCGCATGCTGGCCGCGGATTTGAAGGCCATCGCCGTCTATCTCAAGGATCTGCCCGCCAGCCGTGGCAATGGCGGCGGCGCCACGGGGATCGACGCCCAGATGAAGGCCGGCGCGCATGCCTATGACATCAGCTGTGCTGCCTGCCATGGCCGCGATGGCAAGGGCAGCGCGCTGTTCCCGCCCCTGGCGGGCAATGCGGCGGTCCGTCAGGTGCGCGTCGAAACGGTGGTGCGTACCGTGCTCGCCGGCGGCAAGGCGGTGGCGACACAAAAGGCACCCACCGGCCCCAGCATGCCCAGTTTCGGTTGGCGGCTGACGGACGAGCAGGTGGCCAATATCCTCACCTATGTCCGCAACAATTGGGGCAACCAGGCACCGGCCATCTCGCCCGAGACGGTGAGACGCATCCGGTCGGAATTACACAGTGCGAGCTAGGGTGTGCTGCGCTTGGATGGTTGTCATTCCCGCGCAAGCGGGAATCCAACTTTTCCTATTCGCAAGATTTGAAGTTGGATGCCCGCTTTCGCGGGCATGACAAGAGATTTTTTATTTAATAGAGCTTTTCGGCCAACATCCGCCGGTATAGTGCTTCCAGATCGCGTGCCAGGCGCGGCGTGTCGAACAGCGGCGCACTGCCGCGGTTGGCCGCAAGCCTGTCGCGCACGGCTTGCAGCCGTGCCGGATCGCGCGCCAGCGCCAAAGCCAGGGCTTCGTATTCCTCGCCGCTTTCCGTGATCATCTCCGGCAGGCCTGTCGCGGTCAGGAGGCTGACGGCGACCCGGCCGGCATAGGCGGTGCCGCGCCGGGTCAAGACCGGCAGGCCGGCCCATAACGCGTCGCAGGCGGTGGCATGGGCATTGTAGGGCAGGGTGTCCAGGAACAGGTCGGCCAGCTGGTGGCGGGCGAGATGCACGCCCAGGGGCGCCGGCTTGGCGAAGACCAGCCTGTCCGGTTCGATGCCGTGGCCTGAAGCCGCCTGCTTCAGATTGTCCTTGGTCTTTTCTCCCGCCTGCTTCAACCACAGCACACTGCCCGGCAGCTGTGCCAGCAAGCGCATCCAGATGGCGAATACCGGGGCGGTGATTTTCCAGCTGTTGTTGAAGCAGCAGAACACAATGCCCTTCTCGGGCAAGCCCTTTCCAGCACAGTGGGATCCGAAGCTTGGAATTCACGTGACTTGAAGTCGCGG
>JADMIO010835344.1_pt1 | contig 62559 bp, 62 predicted proteins | sample 8958161 | NCBI WGS metagenome assembly JADMIO01 (sample SAMN16585339, study PRJNA669376) | soil metagenome | isolation source: Crop rotation soil | place: USA: Cullars Rotation, Alabama | collected 2011 | reverse complement strand
CGCGACAACTTGTCCACGTGGAATTCTAAGCTTAGGATCCCAATGTGCTGGAAAGTGAGTCTTTACGCATAACCGACTTTAGGTGAAACTCGTTCTCGTTGTTGTCCCGGACAACTGGATGGAGTGCTTCATGCGCCGTGTCGTCTTGCTCGTCGTCGTGCCCTTGGTGGCAGTGCTGCTCCCCGCGATGGCGGCTCAGGCCCACGTCGAACGACCGTCCTACTGGCCGGACCCCAAGCCGGACTGCACCGTCTCCCCGTGCGCAGGCGGCGAGGTCCCCACCGCCCGCACCCTTGCGTCGGCCCTCCAGACCGGACCGGCAGGCCAGACCCGCGTGGTCTGCCAGGACGACTCGCTGGACCGGCTCCGCGCCTCCATCGCGACCGCGCGCGACAACGGCTACTACATCCGACCGTCGGATCACCGCGACTTCAGTGCGGCCGAGGCCGACCAGCTCTTGGACATCAACGAGAAGCTGTTCGCCCGCTGCAGCTATCACGAGATCCAGAAGGCCGTGACGGCGTCAGGCAACAACGACCGCGTCGTCGTCATGCCCGGCCTGTACACCGAGGAGACGTCCCGGTCCAAGCCGACGCTCGACCCGGCGTGCGAGCAGTACAAGGTGCCGGCCGACAGTGGCGACCCGGGCGCCCTGAGCCACGACTACCAGCTGCACTGCCCGAACGACGCCAACCTGGTCGCGGTCATCGGTCGCGGTCCGGACACCGGTCCGCTGCCCTCGACGCCGCGCGAGGACCGGCACGGCATCCCGAACCCGGGCCCGTGCATCCGGTGCAACCTGCAGCTCGAGGGCTCGGGCGTGAGCGCCGACGACGTGATCGTCGAGGCCGGTGACGCCGGTGCCGGAAACGGTGGCCCGTCGGCCGTCGGTCACGCGAAGCACGTGGGCATCTTCGTCGACCGTGCCGACGGCTTCGTGCTGCGCAACGTCACCGTGCGGCACGCCTTCGAGCACGACATCTACATCATGGAGACCGACGGCTACCTGTTCGACCGGTTCAAGACGTACTACGCGGGCGGCTACGGCGTGCTCACGTTCGTCGAGGACCACGGCGTCATGCAGAACTGCGACGCGGCCGGCAACGGCGACTCCGGCCTCTACCCCGGCTCCGGCGCGGACTCCACCGACGACCGGTACCTGCCGTTCTACCCGACGTACCGCTTCAGCCAGGTGATCCGCTGGTGCGACAGCCACCACAACACCGGCGGCTTCTCCGGCACCGACAGCCACGGCACACACATCTATCAGAACAACTTCTACGACAACGCCCTCGGCTACACGACCGACGTGTTCACCGCACCGGGTCACCCCGGGTTCCCGCAGCACGGCAACGTGATCGAGGACAACAACTTCTACAGCAACAACTTCAACCCTTTCCTGCCCGACTCCGACGTCGCGCCGTTCATCGCGGCGCCGGTCGGCACGGGCCTCTGGCTCGCCGGAGGCAACGGCAACGAGGTGAAGGACAACCACTTCTACGACAACTGGCGCCGCGGAGCCATGCTCTTCGCGGTGCCCGACGCCCTCGTCTGCGGCCCGCCGCCGCTGGGCAGCGACACCCCGGTGCCCGGCTGCTCGCTGCTCGGGATCTCGACGTCCTACAACAACACGTTCCACGGCAACACCATGGGCGTCGACCGCGACGGAGCCGTGAAGCCGAACGGCGTCGACTTCTGGTGGGACGCCTTCCCGCTCACCACCGGCAACTGCTGGTGGGACAACTCGGCCGCGCCCGGCAAGAAGGTCACCAGCTCCCCGGGCCACCTGCCCGGCTGCCTCAACGGCACCAAGCCGAAGCTGAGCATCGGCCTGGGCAACATCAAGAACGAGGTCGAGCTCGTGGCCTGCTTCGCCGGCTTCACGCTCGCCGGCTACCCGGCCGGCAGCAAGCTGGGCTGCAGCTGGACCAAGACGCCGCCCAAGCCGAGCTCCGGTCAGACCTTGGCCGTCGACACGGTGAAGCAGAGCAAGGACTTCGCGTCGATCTGCGCCTCCGGCCTCGCCGAGCGACTGTGTGCTCCGTACGAGAGCGTGCTGACCCGGGTGCTCGGACGCGTCACGGGGCTCGTCGAGAGCCTGCCGACGCTGCTGCAGAGTCGCAAGGCCGTCGCGAGCGCCGGACCGCTGAGCACCTTCACCTGTTCGTGGTGGCGCAATGCCGACAACGCCCACCAGCTCGGCATGGTGCAGCGGATCCGGAACTTCGCCACCGGCAGGGTCGACGGCACGAAGACGCTGGGGTACGGCGCCGGCATGTCGGACGCCCGGGCCACGAAGCTGTTCGACGACCGATGCCAGACGGCGGGCGCCGGCCCGTTCGCGCTGTACAAGATCTACGGCGCGGCCGCACCGTTCGCGGCGCTGGGCTGACGACGACTACCCGAGGAGGCGGTCCCGCAGGCGCTCGACGCGTGCGGGGTCGCCCCCGGCGTCGGTGAACCAGCCGTACGTGCCGCCCGGGTGCGCGTCCCAGTGGTCGAGGACGGCCTGGATGGCCTCGGGCGCGACGAGGTAGAACGACACCGGGTACGACGGGTGGATGTCGTCACGCCGCAGCCGGACATCGATGGCTTCACGGGCGTGATCGGTGAGGACGTAGTCGGCGAGCACCTCCTCGTGCGTGACGTCGACCAGCCGGAGCACGAGGGCCACGCCGACGCCCGTGCGGTCCTTTCCGGCGGCGCAGTGGATGAGCGCGGGCCCGTCCGCGTCGGCGACCTCGTGCACGAGGTCGACGAGCATCTCGGCCGCGTCCTCCACGACCATCTGGTACAGCGTCTGCAGCGTGTCGATGTCCTGCCGGCCGGGCGCGAGCGCGGAGAGCAGCGGCAGGTTGATGACGCGCGGGCAGAGATCCTGGAGCGGGTGACCATCGCCGTGCTCGATCTCCGAGCGGAGGTCGATGACCACGGCCGGCGGCCAGTGCACGTCGTCGGGCACGAGGTCGTCGGGCGCCGGGAGGGCGCTGCGCAGCAGGACGCCACGGCGGATGGGCCGGCCCTCGTGCGTGGTCAGGCCACCGACGTCGCGGAGGTTGGGGAGGTCGACTGGCACGGGGCCATCCTAGGCAGGCGCTCCGACACCGCCCTGACCTGCGGAGGAGCGTCGGTACTGGTTGGCGTGCGCGACTAGAATGGGGGCATGCGTCCTCTTCCCAGGCGGGCCGCCACGGCTGCCGTCGGTGCCGGTGCGGCACTGCTCGGCTACGAGGGCATGTTGTTCGGCGAGAGCCTCATGGCGCGTCGCGCGATCGGGATGACCGAGGACCGCCCACCGTCGGCCGACGGCGTGTACGGCGACGACCTCGGCGGCCGTCCCATCCGTTGTCTCGTGCTCGGCGACTCCGCCGCCGTGGGCTACGGCATGACCTCGGCCGACGCCACGCCACCGGCCATGATCGGCATCAGCCTCGCCCACGTGATGGACGCCCCGGTCGACGTGAAGAGCCTGGCCGTCGTCGGTGCCCAGACGAACGACCTCCGCGAGCAGATCGACCTCGGCCTGGAGCACGAGCCCGACGTCGCCGTCATCGTGATCGGCACCAACGACGTCACGCACCAGGTGCCGTCGTACGTGTCCTCCCGCCTGCTCGGCGCGTCGGTGAGGCGCCTCGTCGCGGCCGGCTGCGAGGTCGTGGTCGGCACCTGCCCCGACCTCGGCACGGTACGCCCCATCCCTCAGCCGCTCCGCTACGTCGCCCGCCGTCGGAGTCGTGCCCTGGCACGTCGCCAGACGATGGCCGTGGTCGCCGCCGGCGGCCGCGCGGTGTCGCTCGGCGACCTGCTCGGCCCGGTCTTCGACGAGAAGTTCGACGTGATGTTCGGGCTCGACCGCTTCCACCCGTCCGAGACCGGCTACGCCAACATGGTCTCGGTCCTGGTGCCGTCGATGGCCGCGGCGCTGCGCGAGCACTCCCGCGAGGAAGCCGCCGGAACCAGCTCCCGCGACCTGCTGCGCCTCGACGAGGCCGCGCACCACGCCGGCCGTCACGCCGGCACCGAGGTCACCCGCGACGGCCGATGGGCCACCGCGCTGCGGCGCCGTCGCGCGAGCTAGGCGTAAGAACGAGCGAACGCCCGGTCCGTGGGGGCCGGGCGTTCACGTCGACGACGTCAGTCGTTGTTGTAGAAGATCGCGAGGATGCGCAGGATCTCGATGTACAGCCACACGAGGGTGACGGTGAGACCGAACGCCGCCCGCCACGACTCGCGCTCGGGGATCCCGGCGGCCACGCCGCGCTCGACGTAGTCGAAGTCGAGGATCAGCATGAACACCGCGATCACGACGCCGATGAAGCTCGAGATCAGGCCCATCGTGCCGAAGCCGTTGAACCCGAAGCTGTCGCCGAACAGGCTCAGCACGAAGTCGAGCAGCGAGACGGCGACGAAGCCGAACATCGACGCGATGACGATCTTGCGGAAGCGGTCGCCGACCTGGATGTCGAAGAACTTGTACGCGGCGAGCGTGCCGCCGAAGGCGGCCAGGGTGCCGAGCACGGCGCCGAAGACGATGGAGACGTCGCCGTTGGCCATGAACGAGACGACGACCTTGGAGAAGGCGCCGACGAACAGGCCCTCCAGGGCGGCGTACGCGAGCACGAGGGCCGGGCTGACGACCTTCTTGAACGAGTTGACCATCGACAGGACGAAGCCGCCGAGGCCGCCGACGAGCGTCAGCGTGTACGCCGTCTGCACGGCGTTGTCCTGGACCTCACGGTCCGGGCTGAGCGTCTCGCCGATGACGAGCCACGCCACCGCCGCAGCGGCGATCAGCACGCCGAGGGTGATCGCCGTCTTCTCGACCACGGTGTCGACCGTCATGCGGCCGGTGCCGCGCTCGGTGTGCGTGGGCGAGCCGCCGACGCTCAGGTCCTGCGACGAGGAGAAGTCGGCGTAGCCCGTCTGGGCGCCGCGACCGTTGAACTCCTCGCTTCGTGCGAAGACCGGGTTCTTGCTCTGCATCGTTCCCTCCAGGGACGTGGACTCCACTGCGAAGTCGCTGCTTGCACTGTATCCAACGCATGGGACGGCTGTTTTGCTCCCGAATCACGCCTTTGTCAGAAACGCCGGTGGACGGGTGCCCGGCGAAACTATGCTCCCCTCATGTGGGTCGGAGTCCTCGGTCCTGCCCTGGTGCGGGACCCGTCCGACCCGGAGCGGGCCATCCCGCTGAAGGCGGCCAAGCACCGGGCTCTGCTCGCGGCCCTCGCACTGCATCACGGCCGTCCGGTCACCGCCGACGTGCTGGTGGAGGCCCTGTGGGGTCCCAGTGCCCCGGAGAGCGCCCAGGCGACGCTGCACACGTACCTGTCGGTCGTGCGTCGGACCCTCGAGCCCGACCTCGCACCACGCGCGGCTTCACGCTTCCTCCCCAGCAGCGACGCCGGGTACCGGCTCCAGGACGTGCAGGTGGACACCGTCGACTTCGCCGACCGGGTCTCGGCCGTCCACGCGGCGCTCGGGGCGCTGGCGCAGGACCTGGCGCCCACGGCGACCGATCCCGCCGCCGCCGCGAGCCTGTTGGCCGACCTCGACGCCGCGCTCTCACTGTGGCGCGGGGAGCCGTACGCCGACGTCGTCGGCGAGGACCTCGTGCAGGCCGAGCGCTCTCGCCTCGCAGAGCTGCGTGTCCAGGCGCTGGAGGACCGCGCCACCCTGATGGTGGCCACCGGGCAGTCCGCGGCCGCGGTCGGCGACCTCGAGGCTCTCGTCGCCGAGCACCCGCTCCGTGAGCGCCTGTGGGTCCTGCTCGCCGTCGCGCTGAACCGGGTCGGTCGGCAGGCCGACGCGCTCGCCGCGCTCGAACGGCTGCGCAAGACCCTCGACCGCGACCTCGGGATCCAGCCGTCCCCCGCCGTCCGCGACGTGCAGACCGCGATCCTCCGCCAGGAGGAGGGCATGACGGCGCCGGCGCCTCCTCCGCCCGTCGACCTCGTGGTGCCGGACTGGCCACTGGTGGGCCGCGAGGCCGAGCTGCAGACGCTCGAGGAGCTGCTTCGGGCCGCCGCACAGGGCACGCCCTGCTTCGCGGCGATCGTCGGCGAGCCGGGGGCCGGGAAGTCGCGGATCGTCTCCGAGCTTGGACTGCGGGCTCGAGCCGCCGGTGCCACCGTGCTGGTCGGGCGCTGCTCGCCCGACGAGGACGCCCCGCCCCTGTGGCCGTGGCGGACCGCCCTCGGCGACCCCGATCTCGGTGCCGACGCCCCGGCCGCCGACCACGACGCCGCCCGCTTCGCCGTGGCCGAGCGCATCCGGGCCGACCTCGCGCGGCGTGCCGAGCAGGAGACCGTCGTGCTGCTGCTGGAGGACCTGCACTGGGCCGACGCGTCGTCGCTCCGCGTCCTGCGGCACCTGTCGGCCCACCTCGACCTGGCTCGGCTGCTCGTCCTGTGCACCTGGCGCCGGGGGTCCGAGACCGCGAACCCTGCGCTCGGTGACGCCGCGGAGGCGCTCGCGCGCCGCCACGCGTCGCACGTCGAGCTCAGCGGTCTCGGCACCGAGGAGTCCTATGACATCCTCCGCGCCGTCGCCGGCGACCGTGTCGACGAGGCTGCCGCCGCCGCGACCCACGAGCGGACCGAGGGCAACCCGTTCTTCCTGATCGAGTACGCCCGGCTCGCCCGCGACGAGGGCCAGCTGCTCGGCGACCTCGTCGGCTCCACGCCGCGCACCGTCTCCGACGTCGTCCGCCAGCGGGTCCGCCAGCTGCCGGAGGCCAGCCGTGACGCCCTCACCGCCGGCGCGGTGATCGGCCGCGTCATCGACCTCGAGCTGCTGGCGCCCGCGCTGGAGGTTCCCGAGACCACCGCCCTCGACCTCCTCGAGCCGGCCCTGGCGATCGACCTGGTGCAGGACCTCGGCGCCGACCGATTCCTGTTCGGGCACGCTCTCGTCCGCGACGCGGTCTACGGCGAGCTCGGCCGGTCCCGTCGCGAGCGCATGCACGCGACGCTCGCCACCTTGCTGGAGGACCGTCCCGATGCGTCGGTCCGCACGGCCGAGATCGCGCGGCACTGGGCCGCGGCCGGGAGCCGGCACGTCGGCAAGGCCTGGCGGGCCGCTGCCACCGCGGGCCGCGCCGCGATGTCCGCGCACGCCGCCGAGGAGTCGGCCACCCACTTCGGGACCGCGCTCGAGCTGCTGGACCAGGATCCCGCCGGGACCCGCGAGGACCGCTACGAGCTCCTGGTCGGCTACGCGGAGGCGTGCCGTTGGAGCACTCGGCTGGTGGAGATGATGGACGCTGCCGACGAGGCCATCGGCATCGCCGCCGAGCTGACGCGGCCCGACCTGGTCGTCCTGGCATCGGCGGTCCAGACCGCCGGCGCCGTGTGGCCGGTCCGCACCTACGGGCAGGTCAACGAGTCCGTCGTCAGCGCCATCCGGCGGGCGCTCGAGACGCTGCCGCGAGAGGACTCGGAGATGCGGTGCCGGCTACTGCTCGGACTCGCCAGTGAGCTCTACTACGCCGGCATGGAGCGCGAGATCGACGCCCTGGTCGAGGAAGCGGTGGCGATCGCCCGGCGGCTCGGCGACCCTCGCCTGCTCGTCGACGCCTTGCAGTCGGGCAGCGTCTCGCGCTGGCGACGTGACAGCACGCACGAGCGTGCGGCGATGACCGAGGAGTCCCTGGGGCTCGCGCGCGAGATCGGGGACGAGCGCGCCGCGCTGCTCGGTCGCCTCCTCCTCGCCACCACGCGCTGCTCCCTCGGCCAGATCGACGGGCTCGACGAGGAGCTGCTGGAGATCGAGACCGAGGCCCGGGCGCACCGCATGTACTTCGCGGAGATGGCCACGCTCGGCCTGGAGATCGCCTGGGCGTCGCTCCGCGGCGACATGGAGCGGCACGACGCCATCGCGTCGCGGCTGCACGAGCTGGACGACGTGATCTCGATGGCACACAAGTCCGACGGGCTCGTCGGCGCCCTGCTCATCGCACCCCTCTGGAACGACGTCGAGGCACCCCAGGAGCTGGTCGAGACGTACCTGGGCATCGCGAACGTGCCCGTCTGGACCGCCTACGTGGTGCTCATGCTGCGCAAGGGCGAGACCCAGACGGCTCGGGAGATCTGGGCCGGCGTGGAGTACGACGTCGGCCGGGACTCCTGGTACGCCGAGATGAACTGGGCGCTGGGTGCTGAGGTGGCGCTCGCGCTCGGCGACACGGACATCGCCGCGCAGGTGTACGAGCGGCTGCTGCCGTGGCAAGGGGGCTGCCTCATCTCCGGGACCGGCCCGTGCGCCGGACCGGTCGACGCCTACCTCGCGTTGGCGGCCGCGGCCGTCGGCGAGACCGCACTCGCCACGAGCCATGCCGATGCCGCCGCCGAGCTGTGCCGGACGTGGCAGGTCCCGCAGGTCGCCCAGTGGTTGGACGGCCTGCGGGACCGACACGGGTTCTGAGCGGTCAGACTCCGGCGTACGTGAAAGCCCGGTGCTCGCCGCGGCGGAACTGCCGCCGGGTGAGCCACCAGACGACCTGGAACGGACGGCCGACGGTCGCGAAGATCCCCTTCAGGTCCGTGGCCGGCACCGCCTCGGCACACCAGCCGACCATGAAGAACACGCTGATCCCAGGAGCCCCCTTCCCGAAGTGCTCGTCGGCGATCTTCTCCCAGTCCTCCTGCGTCATGTGACGCTGGAGGATCGCCATCGCCTCCGACTCCTCGTGGTGCAGGTGCCGCGACAGCGCGTCGCGGGTGGCGGCGACCCGGACCTGCAGCGCAGCCCTGACGTCCTCCAGGTCGGCGGCGGAGCGCCCGACACGGTCGCCGGCGAGCTCGGCGAAGCCGTCGGAGCAGCCCTGCAGCAGCGGGTCGATGTGCGAGTGCTCCTCCTCCATGGCCTCGAGCGTCGCGCGCTCGTCCTCGTCCGCGCGCTCCAGGAGGTACGGCCAGATGCCCGCGTCCTCTCCGCTGTGGTGGTGGTGCAGGATCGTGCCGAACTTCGTCCAGCGGTCCTGCAACGCCTGCCACGTGCCGTGGTCATCGGCCGGGGTGGCCGCGGCCGCGGCCGCGAACCGGTTCAGGTCGCGCCGGAACGCGTGGTGCATGACGTACATCATCATCATGTCGACCGGGCCCCCCGGAGCGGCCGTCTGGCCGCCCGGGAGGATCAGCTGGTCGGGGTAGGTGGTCGTGGTGCTCATCGTTCGTTCTCCGTCTCAGACGTAGGTGGGGGTGAGGGAATCGGTCCGGTCGGACCGGGTCGACGAGCGCCGGCCGGGGAACCACCAGTTCCAGCGGCCGAGCATCGTCATCGTGGCCGGCACGAGCACCAGCCGGACGACCGTCGCGTCCAGGGCGACGGCGACGGCCAGGCCGACGCCGAGCATCTTGACGACCAGGTCGCTCTCGGTGGCGAACCCCAGGAAGACGGCGACCATGATCGCCGCGGCCATCGAGATGACCCGGCCGGTGGAGGCGAGGCCGGTGGCCACGCTCGTCCGGGCGTCGCCGGTGCGCAGCCAGTCCTCACGGACCGCCGAGAGCAGGAACACCTCGTAGTCCATCGACAGGCCGAACAGCACGGTGAACATCAGGATCGGCACCCAGCTCGAGACCGGGACGGAGTGGTCGACGCCGAGCAGGCTCGAGCCCCAGCCGTGCTGGAACACCATCGTCATGACGCCGTAGGCAGCGGCGACGGACAGCAGGTTCATCGCTGCCGCCTTGAGCGGCACGATGACCGACCGGAACATGACCATCAGCAGGACGATCGACATCGCGACGACGAAGGCGACGACGACCCAGAGGCGCTCGGCCAGCATGGTGGAGATGTCCGCCAGGATCACCGTGAAGCCGGTGATCTCGACGCCCTTGGCGGGGAGCACGTCCTCGCGCAGGCGATCGATCAGCTGGCCGGTGGCCGCGTCGGCCGGGTCGCTCGTGGGCTGGATGTCCCACACGTCCAGTCGTCCGTCGGGCGACGCGACGACCGGCGTCTGGCCGGCCACTCCGTCCACCCGGGCGGTGCGGGCGTGCAGGTCGGCGACGGCGCGGTCGTTCAGCCTCGTGCGGTCCACGACGACCGTGATCGGGCCGTTGGCGCCGTCGCCCAGCTCGCTGCTGATCAGGTCGTGCGCCTGTCGAGTGGTCAGCGACGTCGGCTGGCTGCCGCCGTCCTGGGGCCAGGTGCGCATCCCGAGGGCCGGGGCCGCCAGGGCGAGCAGCACGAAGAGGGCGGCCAGCGACCATGCCAGCGGTCGCGCGGCGACGCGTCGCACCCAGCGGGACGTCAGCGGCTCCCGCTTCTCCACGACCGGAGCGGCCTTCCGAGCACGACGGGGGCGCAGCCGGTCGCCGGCCAGCGCGCACAGCGCAGGAACCAGGGTCACCGCGGCCACCATGACCGTGAACACGGTGATGCCAGTCGCGAACCCGAAGGACGAATACGTCGGCAGCTCGGCGAGTCGCAGGCCCATCAAGGACACGAGCACCGTCAGGCCGGCACCGACGACGGACTTGCCGGCCGTGCCGGTGGCACCGGCTGCCGCCTGCACCGGGGTCTCTCCTGCCCGGAGGTGCTCCAGGTGGCGGGTGACCATCAGCAGCGCGTAGTCGATGCCGACGCCGAGACCGACCATCGTGGCGACGGTCGGCGCGGTCGTGGAGACGTCCATGACGCCGGCGAGGATCGTCACGCCCATGCTGCCGGCGGCCAGGCCGCCCAGGGCGATCGCCACCGGCAGGCCCGCCGCGACGACGGACCCGAACGCGATCACGAGCAGCAGCAGAGCGACGCCGACGCCGATCATCTCGCCGCGGCCCTCGATCTTCGTCGCGGTGCCGGGCAGCTCGCCGCCGAACTCGACGCGGTACCCGGCGTCGCGAGCGCCGTCGGTGGCGTCCTCGAGCGGGCCGAGCTTGCCCATCAGGTCGTGGTGGGTGACCTCGACGTCGTAGCGGACGGTGAACAGGGCGGTGTCGCCGTCGCGGGAGAGCCGCGGTGCGTCCACCGGCAGTGCGTGCGGCATGTCGCCGAGCCGCTTCTGCGTGGCCGCGATGACGGACGAGCTGAGCGAGCCGTCGTCGTGCACGACCACCTGGGCGGTCGCGCCGCCGGCATCGGGGAAGTGCTCACGGAGCTGGTCGAGTCCGGCCTGGCCACGTGCGCCGGGCACGTTCCAGTCGTCTTGCGGGGTGCCGCCCCAGCTGCTCACGGCGGTTCCGAGAGCAATGAGGGCGACCACCCAGACCGCGATCGTGCGCCAAGGGTGGCGGGCCGTCGCGAGTCCGAGTCGGGACAGGGGGTTCATGGCTGTTCTCCTCAGGTGTGTGAGGAGACCAGCGTGGAACCGCCCGCTTGCGCCCGACTTGAGCGCGACTTGAGCGGCGCTGGAGCGCGGTCAGTCCGTGTCCACGGACCCGTCGGCGTAAGGGCTGTTGGCCCGGGCGGAGCGGGCCCGGTCGACCGGCTCGACCGTGGCGAACGGTGCGGTCCGCGCCTTCGGGCGCTCGTCCTCCAGGTACGCGAGGTTGTCGTCCGACGGCAGCATCGACATCGGGTAGACGTTCCAGGCGTACTTCCCGTTGCGGAGCACCGCGGGCGCCCAGAGGCCGTACTCGGTGCAGCCGTCGTCCAGGCAGCCATTGCCGCCCGGGGTGGACGTGACCAGCGGTCGGCCCATCTCGTCGAACAGCTGGACGTCGTGCAGCGGCCGGCCCTTCGCGTCGAACGCGAAGATGTTCGTCACCGGGGTGCCGTCGCTGTAGATCCCGGTCATGTCCTCCTGGGTCGAGTCGACCTGCGCGGGCACCAGGGCCGCCTCGGCGTTCGCCCATGTCGTCGTCTGGTCGCCCTGGTGCATGAGGACCGGGACGAGCAGGAGGGCCGCTGCGACGTTGCCGACGATCAGCGGCACGCGGAACCACCACGGGCGCCAATGGTCGAGGCCCCACGCGACGCTCACCACGACGGCGGCGGCGAGGACGAGCCACTGGAGGAGCGTGTGCGGCATGAGCTCGCGGTGATCGCCCGTCGCCCAGACGGCCGCGAAGTAGGCGACGACGGCGCGGGCCACCCACCACACCGGCCGCAGCTCGTCGGCGACCGGGCGGAACCTCACCCAGGTCTTGCGGGCAGCGACGGTGACGGTGCTCCTCACGCCGCTGAGCCCTGGCTGACGCGGAACCCGGCGCGGGAGCCCCGCGGCGGTGCGCAGCTCCTCGGCGTAGGCGACGGGATCGGGCAGCTCGCCCCTGGCGTCGGCGAACGCCTCGGCCAGGTCCGCCTCCAGACCCTCCGTCAGGTCGTCGACCTCGTCGGCCGGCAGGTCCGCGAGCGCGTCGCGGACGGCGTCGGCGAACGACGCGACCGTGGGCGTGATGGTGTACGTAGTCATGCTGCCCTCCCGGTGAGCAACTGGTTCATGGTGGCGGAGAACTCGGTCCAGACCTTGCGCTGGAGCTCGAGCATCGCCTTCCCCTGGGCGTTGATGCCGTAGTACTTGCGGTGCGGGCCCTCCTCGGAGGGGACGACGTACGAGGTGAGGGCTCCGGCCGAGTAGAGACGCCGCAGCGTCCCGTAGACCGAGGCGTCTCCGACGTCCTCGAGACCGGCGGCGCGGAGCCGGCGCACGACGTCGTAGCCGTACCCGTCCTCCTCGGCGACGACCGCGAGGACGGCGACGTCGAGCACTCCCTTGAGCAGCTGGGTCGCATCCATGGATGGGACACTACCACGGATTGCGCAATACCGCGCAAGCCACCACACCGGTCGTGTCGACGCTAGGAGATCCGGTGCGTGGCGCCGTAGGCGTTGAACCGCCCGTCGCGGTTGAAGGCCACGAGCGTGAGGTGCGCGGAGGCGGCGTGCTCGACTGCGAGGGATGACGGCGCCGACACCGCGGACAGCACCGGGATGCCGGCCAGGTGCGCCTTCTGCGCGAGCTCGAACGAGGCGCGGCCGCTGACCTGCAGCACGGTCCCCCGCAGCGGGACCCGACCTTCGCGCAGCGCCCAACCGACCACCTTGTCCACGGCGTTGTGCCGGCCGACGTCCTCGCGCAGGCAGAGCAGCTCGCCGTCGGCGTCGAACAGGCCGGCCGCGTGCACTCCCCCGGTGCGGTCGAACACGGCCTGGTGCTCGCGCAGCAGGTCCGGGAGCGAGGCGACCAGGTCGGCGGTGAACGTGGTGTCGTCGTCGGCCAGGGAGGAGTGGGCGATCTTCTGGACCGCGTCGATGGATGCCGTGCCGCAGATGCCGCAGGAGCTGGACGTGTACACGTGGCGCTCCATGGCCAGGTCCGGGCGCGGCACGTCCGGCGCGAGCACCGCCTCCACGACGTTGAACGTCTGCCGCCCGTCGTCGTCGGTGCCGGCGCAGTAGCGCATGGCGGGTAGGTGCTCCGGTGCGTGGACGACCCCCTCGGACACCAGGAACCCGGCCACGAGATCGAAGTCGTCACCGGGCGTGCGCATGGTGACGACGAACGGCTTGCCGTCGATGCGGACCTCGAGCGGCTCCTCGACGGCCAGGGTGTCCTCGCGGGTGGTCACGGCTCCGCCCTCGTGGCGCTCGACGCGCGTGCGGCGGGTGCGGCGACTCGCCACTATCCCTCGTCCTCCAGGCGGTCGCAGAGCGCCATCGCGGCGTCGAGGGCTTCGCGGATGTCGGTGGCGCTGCCGCCGGCCAGTCCGGCCGCGAGCCCGGCGACGAACGTGGTGACCGGGGCCGCTGGTCGTTGCACGGCGTGCGCCGCGTCCGCGGCCAGGTCGAGCACCTGCTCGACGTCCAGGTCGAGGTCGTCCACGCCGAGCTCCTTGGCGACCGTCGCAGCCCAGTCGTCGAGGGAGATCTCACTCATCTCGCGCCACCCCTTCCGCTCTCTCCCGATCGTGCCACGTGTCGACGTCGACTGTCGCCCGCTCGGGGACAGCGATCTCGGCGAGCTCGAGCGGCTCGAGGATCGTGCGGAAGGGCAGGTCGACCAGGTCTCCCTGGGATTCCAGGGACGAGCGGAGAGCCGAGGCGGCGGCCATCACTAGGAGGTTCTGCCGGCGCCCGTCCGGACCGACGGCGATGCCTCCGTCACCGGAGCGCGCGGCGAGCAGCGGCTCGACGGCGTCGGCGAGGAACGGGTGATCGCCCGCGACGACGAGCACCCAGTCGGCTGTGACCTCCGCGAGACCGGCGGCGACCGCCACGGCCGGCCCGGCGAACCGCGGCTCCTCCCGCACGACCACAGCATCCGGCGCGTCGACGTCGCCGACCAGGACGACCCGGTCGGCGTCCGACACGGCGTCCAGCGTCCGCTGCAGCAGGGTGCTCCCGCCGATCTCGACGGCCAGCTTGTCCACTCCCCCGAGACGCGACGCCCGCCCACCGGCGAGGACGATCGCGTCCCAGGATTCAGGCACGAACGTCGTGAAGGTGGTGCTCGATGTCGTGGATGAAGTACTGGGCCAGCGTGGCCACGGTGAACTCCGCGCCGTCGGAGCGGCGGGCCGTTCGTGACCAGGCGTCGTCGGGGACGGCGTCGAAGGTGTCGGCGATCCGGTTGCCGGCCTCGACGAGCTGCGGCGCGACGTCGGCCGGGTCCTGCAGCTCGTAGTGCTCGGCGACGGCGGTCTCGTCCTGGTCCCAGTTCTCGAACAGCGGGTCGTCCTGCTCGAGCATGAGCGCGGCACGGCCGGCGAACAGCCGGAAGACGTCGCGCACGTGGCAGGCGTACTCGGTGGGCGACCAGGTGTCCTCGTCCGGACGCTCGCGAGCGTCGTCACGCTCGAGGACGTCCTCCCACTTCGGGAGGGTGGCGCGGGTGCGGTCGCCGACCGTGGTGGGGTCGACGTCGCCGGCGGCGAGGCCGCACTCCGGGCAGGATTCGCGCAGGACCCAGGTCCAGTCCTTGGTGTCGGGTGTGATCACGGGCCCTACGCTAGCCCCGATGAACGACAGTGGGGATGCCCCGACCTTTCGGTCCGAGCCGGTGTCCTTCACCCGGCGCGGCGGCCGGCTCACCGAGCGGCAGCAGCGAGCCTGGGACGACCTCGCCGCGAGCCACGTCCTCGCGGTCCCGCGGCACGGACCGAGCACCTCGGTCGACCCGGCCCACCGGTTCGACCCGGAGGCGACGTTCGGGCGGCAGGCGCCGCTCGTCGTCGAGATCGGCAGCGGTCGCGGCGAGGCGCTGGTGGCGGCCGCGGCGGCGCAGCCGGACGTCGACTTCCTCGGGCTGGAGGTCTACGTGCCTGGCGTCGCCCAGACGCTCGTGACCATGCGGCACCAGGGCGTCACGAACGTGCGGCTGGCGATCGTGAACGCGACCGAGGCGCTCGCGACGATGCTGGAGCCCGGCTCGGTCCGCGAGCTCTGGACCTGGTTCCCCGACCCGTGGCACAAGAAGCGGCACCACAAGCGGCGACTCGTGACGGTGCCGTTCACCGAGCTCGTCGCGCGCGTGCTCGAGCCCGAGGGCGTGTGGCGCCTCGCCACCGACTGGGAGGACTACGCGGAAGTGATGGCGGAGGTGCTGGAGGCGTCGCCACACGTCGACGGCGGCCCCGTGGAGCGGTTCGAGGGGCGCGTCGTGACCCGGTTCGAGACCAAGGGCGTCGCCGCTGGTCGGACCATTCACGACTTCGCCGCTCGGCCTAGACTCCTCGCATGACCTCGAACGCCGAGAAGCTGCAGCTGGCAGCCGACGACGTCATCTGGGTCGTCGCCGACTCCGAGGAGGAGATGGCGCTGCTCGACCCGCTCCCGGAGGGAGCGGAGGTCATCGACGAGCCCGCCGACCGGATGAACGCCGCCGTCGTGCTCGCCGACTCCGCCGACGCCCTCGGCGACCGCCTCGACGAGGTCCTCCCCGTCCTCGGCTCCACGCCCGTCGTGTGGATCTCCTACCCCACCGTCGGCTCCGTCGAGATCAGCCGCGACCTCCTCTCCGGCCGCGTCGACGACTACGGCTGGAGCGTCGGCCCCGAGGTACAGCTCGACGACACCTGGGCCGCCGTCCGTCTGCGTCAGCTCTGAGACTTCGCGGGACAAGATGCCTGCGGGATAGCTCAGACGAGTCATTTCCAACTAGTCGTCAGACGCAACCGTCATTGCGGCCTACTTTCGTGACGTGACTGATGAAGACGGCGTCTCGCCCCCTCCGCCGGGAAAAGCCTTCGCGTCATCGACGCCTTGGTACAAGCGTCACTGGGTCCACCTCGTGGCAGTAGGAGTAGTGGCCCTCGGGGTCGGAGCGGCAGGTGCCGAGTCTGATCCGAAGGATTCGGCCGAGTACAAGGGCATCGCTAGCCAGCTCGACGACGCAACGGGACAGGTTGACGAACTCACGGCCCAGATCGGTGATCTCCCCGACCGCGAGGAAGCGGTGCAGACCAAGGAGGACGAGCTGAAAGAACGTGAGTCCGACGTCAAGGCGGCGGAGAACGCAGTGGCCAAGCGCGAGAAGAAGGTCGGCATCGTCGAGCAAGAGATCAAGTCCAACACGATCTCAGGCGACGGCACTTACGAGGTGGGCGTGGACATGAAGCCAGGCAAGTACAAGTCCAAGAGCGAGAGTGACTGCTACTGGTCCGTGAACGCCGACCCGAACGGCAACAACATTCTCAGCAACGGACTGAGCTCCGGTCCCCAGACAGTCACCGTGGCGAAGGGCCAGTACTTCGAAACTGCAGACTGCGGCGACTGGGTCAGGCAATGAAGACGATCTTGAACGTCCTATGGCTCGTCCTGTCAGGCTTCTGGTTGTTCCTGGGCTACATGGTGGCTGGCGCCATTTGGTGTATCACCGTGATTGGTATTCCGTTCGGAATCGCGTCCTTCCGAATCGGCTTGTACGCGCTGTGGCCGTTTGGTCGCGAGGTCGTGCGCAGAGCGGATGCCGGAGCGGCGAGCGCGATCGGAAACGTTTTCTGGTTTGTGTTCTCCGGGTTGTGGATCGCCATCGTGCACGCCATTGGAGGCGTGCTGCTCTGCATCACCGTCATCGGCATCCCCCTCGGCGTTGCGAACTTCAAGTTGATTCCGGTCGCCTTGCTTCCACTTGGGCGAGAGATCGTCGCCACCTCCGACATGCGATCCGCGTTCGCCGCTGCGAGGGCAACTGGAGCACAGGCCGCAACACCGCAAGGATGAGCCATCCTCGCTGCACCTGAACCGATCGGTGCTCCCGGTGGGGCTCGAACCCACACTGGGGCGGGTTTAAGCCGCCTGCCTCTGCCGATTGGGCTACGGGAGCAGGGTCAGCCTAGTTCGGACGCGTAGCCTGTCCGGACAGTCGACGATGGGAGTCGCGATGGCAGCCCGGACCTTCGAGCGCACCTCGCTCGTCGCTGCCCCGATCGACGCCGTGTGGGCCAGGGTCGTGACGCCGGAGGGCATCAACGACGAGATGCGGCCGTGGATGACGATGACCATGCCGCGCGGGACGGTCGGCCTCACCGTCGAGACCGTGCCGGTCGGAGAACCGCTCGGCCGGGCGTGGCTGCGGCTCTTCGGCATGCTGCCGTTCGACTACGACCACCTCACGATCGCCGAGCTCGAGCCAGGTCGGCGGTTCCACGAGGTGTCGACGATGCTGAGCATGCGGCGCTGGGAGCACGAACGGACCCTGACCGTGGTCGGGGACGAGACCGAGGTGCGCGATCGGATCACCTTTGAGCCGCGCCTGCCCGTGCCCGGTCTCGCGGCGCTGCTTGGGCGGGTCCTGCGGGCGTTCTTCGGGCATCGGCACCGCCGCCTGGGCCGACACTTCAGCTGATCGGGTCTCTTGACACCGCCTCGGATCGGCGTAGTCTCCGAGACTAGACCGATCGGTCTAGTCTCGGGGAACCGCACGAGAGGATCGACAGATGAGGGTGGCGAAGCAGGACGTGGACGTCCAGCTCGAGATGCCAGGCGTGGTCATGCGGCAGCGCCTCGGGTTCGGAGACGTCAGCGCGTACGACGGGATCAGCGGCGAGTACTTCACGCTCGCGAAGGGTGTCGACACGGCGCCCCTCTTCCAGGGCCTCGACGGCAACCTGTGCCAGTGCCCGCACTGGGGCTACGTGCTGAGCGGCACGCTCACCATCACTGACGCGTCGGGCAGCACCGAGACCGTCCAGGAGCACGACCTCTTCTACTGGCCGCCCGGCCACAACGTCCGCGTGGACGACGACGCCGAGATCGTGATGTTCAGCCCGCAGGCCGAGCACAGTCACGTCATCGAGCACATGGTCGCCATGGTGAAGGGCTAACGTCCTGACCGTGGAGACCCACACGACCAAGCAGCGCCTGCTGGACGCCGGCCTCGAGCTCCTCCTCGAGCACGGGTACCACGATCTCGGCGTCCAGGCGCTGCTGGCCGCGACCGCGACGCCGAAGGGGTCGTTCTACCACCACTTCGATTCCAAGGAGGACTTCGCGCTGCAGGTCGTCGACCAGTACATGGTCGGAGTCCATGGGGCCCTCGACGCGTGTCTCTCCGCCGCGGACCGCCCGCCGCTGCAACGGATGCGCGACTTCTTCGAGTCCGTCGCCGAGTCCTACCGCGGCGAGGGCTACCTCGGCTGCCTGCTCGGAGGCCTCGGGCAGGAGCTGTCCGGCGTGAGCGAGGTCTTCGCGCGGAAGATCGAGGGCTGCATCTCCTACATCGCGGGTCGCATGGCGGTCTGCCTCGAGGAGGCGCGCGACATCGGAGACATCCCACCGGACGCCGACCCGATCGGTCTCTCCAACCTGCTCGTCGACTGCTGGGAGGGCGCCGCGCTCCGCAGCCGCCTGCGCCGCAACGAGAAGCCCCTCGAGGCGATGCTCGACTTCTACTTCGGGTCTGCCGTCACCCGCTGACGTCGACGACGTTCATCAGCGGTTCGCCGGCCTGGAGCCGGCGGACCTGCTCGCGCACCATCGTCTCGACCCGGTCGTGCATGGTCGTGACCGCTCCCCCGACGTGCGGGGTGATCAGCACCCCAGGTGCGGTCCATAGCGGGTGGTTGGGCGGCAATGGCTCGGGGTCCACCACGTCCGCGGCGAACCGGATGCGGCCTGCATGTCGGACCAGCGCGTCGGTGTCCGCCACCTTGCCGCGCGCGACGTTGACCACCAGCGCGCCGTCCTTCATGGCGCTGAGGAAGCCGTCGTCGACCAGGTGGTGGGTGGCCGGACCGTACGGGACGGCCACGATGACGACGTCCGCGTGCGGGAGGAGGTGGGGCAGCTCGTCGGCTCCGTGGATGTCGCCGCGAGCGGTGCTGGCCACGCGCACGATCTCGACGCCGAACCCGGACAGGCGACGCTCCACCTCCGTGCCGATCCCGCCGTACCCGACGAGCAGGACCTGGGCGCCGAGCAGGCCCGGATGCCAGTGGCGCTCCCACCGGCCGTCCGGCATCGCCCGCGCGTTCTCGTCGACGCCGCGCTGCGACGCGAGCACCAGGGCCATCGCGATCTCCGCGGTCGGCTCCTCGTGCACGCCCACCGCGTTGCAGAAGACGATGCCGTCGGGCACGTTGCCGATCGCGTCGTCGTAGCCGAGGGACTGCGTCTGAACCGCTCGGACCCGCGACGGATCCAGGTGCTCGAGGCCGCCGCTGAGCTTGTAGGGGCGGACCGCGAGGTCGAGGGGCGGGCCGTCCGGCGGCGGGCCTTCCCATTCCCACACCAGGAGATCGACGTCCAGATCCGCGAGGCGCTCGCGCATGTGGTCGTTCGGCACGCTCATCCTCATGCGGTGCCCTCCGCCGCCCGCGGCCCGGCAGCCCCGCCGGTCCACGCGATCCCGTCGAGGATGTCGTGCTCGCTGACCAGGACGGAGTCGATGTCCACGTGATCGAGGACGCGGTCGAGGATGAGCGCGCCGCCGCCGATCACGTCAGCGCGGCCGGGGTGCATGAACGGCAGTGCGCGGCGGTCCGCCACGGACATCTGGGCCAGCGAGATGCACGCGCCGCGCAGCACGTCGACGTCGATCCGGGCGCCGTGGATGGCGTCGCGGTCGTAGGACGGGAGCTCCAGCGCATGGGCCGCGACGGTCGTGACCGTGCCCGCGACCCCGACCATCGTCTCGACCGTGTCCAGCCCGTCCAGCGCCTGCTTCAGGACGCCGTCCAGGTAGGTCATGCAGTCGGTCACCTCGGGAACCCGCGGTGGGTCGCTGAGCATGAAGCGCTCGGTCAGGCGCACGGACCCGATGTCGAGCGACGTCGACCACTCCACCGTCCCCGCCTCGCCGACCACCAGCTCCGTCGACCCTCCACCGATGTCCACCACGAGCGCGCGCCCACCGGCCAGCGCACGCGTCGCACCCAGGAACGACGCCGCCGCCTCCTCCTCGCCCGTCAGCACCTGCGGACGGACACCGAGGACGGACTCGATCTCGGCGGCGAGCTCGTCGGCGTTCTCGGCGTCGCGCGCCGCGGACGTCGCGCAGAACCGCACGACGTCGGCCCCGAGCGTCGTGATCAGCTCGGCGTACTCACGCGTGGCCTGGACGGTGCGGTCGATGGCGGCGCGGTCGAGCCGTCCCGTGGCGTCGACGCCCTGGCCCAGCCGGACGATCCGCATCTCCCGCACCAGGTCGTTCTGGCGTCCGTCCTGCACGTCGGTGACCAGCAGGCGGATGGAGTTCGTGCCGCAGTCGATCACCGCGATGCGTTGCCGGGGCATGCGTCGAGGTTATCGGGGGGCACAGTCGGAGCTGCCCCACCACTCCCCGAGCAGCTCGAGGGCCTGGTCGCCGAGGGGATTCAGTCCGGGACCCTTGGCCAGGCTGTGCCCGACGAGCACGTGCAGGCACTTCACCCGCGTCGGCATCCCGCCGGCCGAGATGCCCTCGATCTCCGGGACGTGGCCGAGGGCCTCCCTCTCGGCCAGGTACGAGAGGTGAGCCTTCTCATAAGCATGAGCGAGCTCAGGCTCCTGCGTGAGTCGGACACTCATCTCCGCCATCAGGCCGGACGCCTCGAGCGTGCCGATCGAGCCGGCCAGCCGCGGGCAGGTGATGTAGTACAGCGTCGGGAACGGCGTGCCGTCGGGCAGCCGGGGCTCGGTCTTCACCACGTTCGGGTGGCCGGACGGGCAGCGGGACGCGATCTCGACGATGCCTCGCGGCGGTCGTCCGAGCTGGTCCCGAATGGCTGCCACGTCAGCCTCAGAGACACTCACTGCTTCTTCAGCACCTCGTCGGGATCGGCGGGCGGCTTGGCCTTGGCGGGGTCCTTGCCGGCCTGCTCGACGCTCCCCCACAGCGTGTCGTACCAGGCCTGGTCCTTCTTCGACGTCGGCGGTTCGTCGAGCGTCGGCACCGAACCCTGCACCGAGCCGTCGGCGCCGATCACGCGGTAGCCGACCTCGCCCGGCATGACCCAGCCGAACCGCTCGCGCGCCTTCTGCTTGATGTACGCGGGGTCGTCGAAGCGCTTCTTGGTGTCCTCGAGCGTGGCGATCGCCTCCTTGCGCATGGCGATCTCGGCCCGGGACGACTGGATGTCTCCACGCTGCTCCCACCACGCGTGCAGGGCCGACGTGTACGAGGCGATCAGCAGCAGGACCACCGACAGCAGCACGACCGCGCGTCCGGTGAACCGCGGAGCCTGCCGGCCGAGCGGGGCGACCGGCTTGGGGCGCCCGGCGCGCTGCGGCCGACGGGAGCGGTCGGAGCTCGGCCGCCGTCCCGGACCACGCGATGACCCCGGAGCCATGAGCCCTACTGCACCAGCCGTGGGAACGCGGACGCGCCGGCGTAGACCGCCGAGCTGCCGAGCAGCTCCTCGATGCGCAGGAGCTGGTTGTACTTGGCGACCCGGTCCGAGCGCGCGGGGGCGCCGGTCTTGATCTGGCCGCAGTCGGTGGCGACGGCGAGGTCGGCGATCGTGACGTCCTCGGTCTCGCCGGAGCGGTGGCTCATCATGCAGGAGAAACCGTTGCGGTGAGCCAGCTCGACGGAGTCGAGGGTCTCGGTGAGCGAGCCGATCTGGTTCACCTTCACCAGCAGCGCGTTCGCGGCACCCTCGCTGATGCCACGACTCAGCCGCTCGACGTTGGTGACGAACAGGTCGTCGCCGACGAGCTGGACGCGCTCGCCCAGCGTCTCGGTGAGATTGATCCAGCCGTCCCAGTCGTCCTCGTCCAGCGGGTCCTCGATCGAGACGATCGGGTAGGAGTCGACGAGCTCGGCGTAGTACTCGGCCATCTCCTCCGACGTGCGCACCTCGCCCTCGAACGTGTAGCCGTCGTCGCCGTGGAACTCCGAGGAGGCCACGTCGAGCGCCAGCGCGACGTCCGTGCCGAGCGTCAGGCCGGCCTTCTCCACCGCCGTGGCGATCAGGTCGAGCGCAGCCCGGTTGGACGGCAGGTCAGGGGCGAATCCACCCTCGTCGCCGAGGCCGGTGGACAGTCCGTCGGCCTTCAGCACGGCCTTGAGCGCGTGGTAGACCTCGGCGCCCGTGCGCAGCGCCTCGGCGAACGTGGGGGCGCCGATCGGCGCGATCATGAACTCCTGCACGTCGACGTTGGAGTCGGCGTGGGCGCCACCGTTCAGGATGTTCATCATCGGCACCGGCAGCACGTGGGCGTTCGGACCGCCGACGTAGCGGAACAGCGGCAGGTGCGCCGACTCCGCGGCGGCCTTCGCCGTGGCCAGCGAGATGCCCAGGATCGCGTTCGCGCCGACCGTGGCCTTGTTCGGCGTGCCGTCGACGGCGTTCATGGCCTGGTCGACAGCGCGCTGGTCGTCGGCGTCGAAGCCGACGAGCGCAGGGCCGAGCGTGCTGTTCACGGCCTCGACGGCCTTGAGCACACCCTTGCCGAGATACCGGTCACCGCCGTCACGCAGCTCGACCGCCTCGAACTGGCCGGTGGAGGCGCCGGACGGCACCGCCGCCCGCCCGATCGTGCCGTCGTCGAGAGCCACCTCGACCTCGACGGTGGGGTTGCCGCGCGAGTCGAGAATCTCGCGGGCGCCGACGGCTTCGATGCTGGCCACAGGTGTGCTCCTCCGATGTCTGAGAGCCTCCAGCCTAGTGCTGGCGCCTCTCCTCCTCCTTGATGCGGTTCCACTGCGCGTCGATCTCCTCGACGGTGGTCGCGACGGCTGTGCCGGGTTCATGGGGGCCGAACACGTGCGGGTTGCGCCGGATCAGCTTCTCGGTGATGCCGGCGGCGACGTCGTCGACGTCCCACCCCGCATCTCCCGACTGCTCCTCGGCGATGGCCGCATGGAACACGACCTGCATGAGCACGTCGCCGAGCTCCTCGCGCAGGTGGTCGAGGTCGCCGGACTCGATGGCCTCCAGCGCCTCACGGGCTTCCTCGTCCAGGTAGGGAGCGAGCGACGCGTGGGTCTGCTGCTGCGTCCACGGGCACTCGCGACGCAGCCGGTCCATCACGGCGACGAGGTCGAGCAGCCGGGCCCCCGGCATGTCGTACGACCCGAGCAGCACCTCCACCTCGGGGCCGTCGTCGAGCAGCTCGGCGGCCACCTCGTGGGCCCAGCCGACGTCACCGGGAGGGGCGATCCAGACCGCGTCGTCATCACCCGTCGGGCGATCGGTCGACACCGCGACCCTGATGCCGGCGTTCTCGATCGCGGTCACGTGAGGACCGTCCTCGGCGGAGATGACGGACGTGGCCGAGCGGAGGGCGTCCCAGGCCTCGAACGTGAGCAGGCCGGGTGCCACGCGCGGGCTGACCAGCAGGATGCGCATCATGCGCACTGCTGCGTGGCGGGAAGCCCCTTCGTCGCGTCGAGCGCCTTCGGCGACACCGACAGCGGCGTCGGGTCGGCCTTCTTGTCGCCGTCGTCCTTGAGGCCGAAGCGCGGGTCGTACGAGATGTCGTGCCGGGCCATCTCTGCCCGGACGACCTTCAGGCCGGCATCCTGCACGGCGCCCTCGTCGTCGGTGGCGGGGACGTCCTTGGAGCGCTTCCCGAGCTCCAGGACGATGGCGTACGTATGCTGGGTGCGCTCGATGGTCTCGATCACCGAGTCCAGCTGGTCGGTGGGGAACGCCTTCGCCAGCTGCTGCCGCTGGGCCGGCGTGACCTCGTAGGCAGAGGGACTCACGTCGATGTCGTCCTGCTGGGCCAGCTGACGCGCGACCACGCCGATGACGAGGTCGCGGACGGCCTCGCGGCGGATGTCGGCGTTGCTCGGCGCCTGACCCTGCGTGCCCTGCAGCAGCGTGAGCCGGCAGTAGACCTGGGCGGTGTCGTCGGCGTCATGCATCGAGATGACGTCGTCGTCGACGACAGCCGCAGCACCCGGATGGACCGACCCGCAGCCGGTGAGCAGCACCGCCGCCACGGCCGCGACGAGGACGCGCACCTTCATGCCGCCAACCCTACCCAGCCGCCGGGACGAGGGTGTCGACGACCGTCCGCACCCATTCCAGGAGCTCGCGGTCACGCAGCGGCGTGCCGCCGATCGGGGCGGTGCGCGGGTGCGGGACGAGAGTCACGCCGGCCGCCGCCTTGTGGATGCTCTTGGGGTGCAGTCGCCGCAGTCGCAGCTGCCCGGACTCCGGCAGCGTGACGCCGGAGAACCGCACGTTCGATCCGGCGGTGGTGACCTCGGTGAGCCCGGACTCCCGGATCCGGACGCGTACCCGGGCGACCTCGAGCAGTGTCTCGACCGTGGCCGGCGGCTCGCCGTAGCGGTCGACGAGCTCGGCCCGCAGCTCGGCGACGTCGTCGTCGGACCGGACGTCGGCCAAGCGCTTGTACATCTCCAGGCGGAGCCGCTCGCTCGGCACGTAGTCGTGCGGCAGGTGCGCCTCGATCGGGAGCTCGATCTTGACCTCGCGCTCGGGCGCGCCCTCGCCGCGGAACTCTGCGACGGCCTCGCCGACCAGCCGGACGTAGAGGTCGAACCCGACGTCGGCGATGTGGCCGCTCTGCTCGCCGCCGAGCAGGTTGCCGGCGCCGCGGATCTCCAGGTCCTTCATCGCGACCTGCATGCCGCCGCCGAGCTCGGAGTGCTGGGCGATCGTCGCCAGCCGGTCGTGGGCGGTCTCGGTGAGCGGCGTGTCCGGCGGGAACAGGAAGTACGCGTAGGCTCGCTCGCGCCCACGGCCGACGCGTCCGCGCAGCTGGTGCAGCTGGGACAGGCCGAGGGTGTCGGCCCGCTCGATGATCATCGTGTTGGCGTTGGAGACGTCCAGGCCCGACTCGACGATCGTGGTGCAGACGAGCACGTCGAACCGCTTCTCCCAGAAGTCGACCATCACCTGCTCGAGCCGGTGCTCCCCCATCTGGCCGTGAGCAGCAGTGATGCGCGCCTCCGGCACGAGCTGCTGCAGGCGCGCGACGGCCTTGTCGATCGACTGCACCCGGTTGTGGATGTAGAAGACCTGGCCCTCGCGCAGGAGCTCGCGCCGGATGGCGGCGGTCACCTGCTTCTCGTCGTACGCGCCGACGAAGCTCAGGACCGGGTGCCGCTCCTCCGGCGGCGTGGCGATGGTCGACATCTCGCGGATGCCGGTGATGGCCATCTCCAGGGTGCGCGGGATCGGCGTGGCCGACATCGACAGCACGTCGACGGCCGCGCGCAGGTGCTTGAGCGCCTCCTTGTGCTCGACGCCGAACCGCTGCTCCTCGTCGACGATCACGAGGCCGAGGTTCTTGATCGCGATGCCCGGCTGGAGCAGGCGGTGGGTGCCGATGACGAGGTCGACGGTGCCGTCGGCGAGCCCGGCCAGCGTGTCCTTGGCCTCCTTGTCCGACTGGAAGCGAGACAGCGGCCGGATGGTGACCGGGAACTGGCCGAACCGCTCCGCGAACGTCGCGAGGTGCTGCTGCACGAGGAGGGTGGTCGGGACGAGGAGGATCACCTGCGTCCCGTCCTGGATGGCCTTGAACGCCGCGCGGACGGCGATCTCGGTCTTCCCGTAGCCGACGTCGCCGCAGACGAGCCGGTCCATCGGCACGCTGCGCTCCATGTCGCGCTTGACCTCCTCGACGGTGGCGAGCTGGTCGGGCGTCTCGACGAACGCGAACGCGTCCTCCAGCTCGGCCTGCCACGGAGTGTCCGGACCGAACGCGTGGCCCTTGGTGGCCTGACGTGCGGCGTAGAGCTTGATCAGCTCGCCGGCGATCTGGCGCACCGCGCGCCGGGCACGGCTCTTGCGCGCCGACCAGTCGGAGCCGCCGAGCTTGTCGAGGCTCGGCTGCTCGCCGCCGACGTACCGGCTGACCTGGTCGAGCTGGTCCATCGGCACGAACAGCCGGTCACCGGGCTGTCCGCGCTTGCTCGGCGCGTACTCGATGACGAGGTACTCGCGCGCAGCCCCGTGCACGGTGCGGTTGACCAGCTCGAGGTACCGACCGACGCCGTGCTGCTCGTGGACGACGTGGTCGCCGGACTTCAGCTCCAGCGGATCGACCTGCTTGCGGCGGCGGGCCGGCATGCTCGCCCGCTCGGCGCGCTCGGCCGCCCGCTGACCGACGAGGTCGTCGTGGGTGAGGATGACCAGGTCGGCGAGGATCAGCCCGTGCGCCAGCTCGCCGCACATGACCTCCACGACCGAGCCGTCGCTCGGATCCAGCGACGCGGGGACGTCATGCTCGGTCAGCCACTCGACGGTGCGCTGCGCCTGGCCGTGGCCCGGGACCACGACGACGACGTCCTGGCCGGTGGAGAGCCATGCGCGGATGTCGTCGATCGCCGCCTCGGTGTCGCCGCGGTACGTGGGCGTCGGCTCCGCGTCGACGCCACGCTCGTCCAGGCCGAACGGCGAGAGCCCGACCCAGTCGTGGCCGAGCTTCTCCGCCTCCTCGTGCGCCTCCTCGAGCGTGCGGAACGTGGCTGGTCCGAGGTCGATCGGTGCCTCCGCGCCGGTGGCCGCGGCCGCCCACGAGGCGGCGAGGAACTCCTCGCTCGTGGCGACCAGGTCGTGAGCCCGGGCGCGGATGCGCTCCGGGTCGCAGAGCAGGATCGAGGAGCCGTCGGGCAGCAGGCTCGCCAGTGACTCCATGTCGCCGACGAGGACGGGGGCCAGCGACTCCATGCCCTCCACCGCGTGGCCCTCGGCGAGCTTGGTGAACAGCTCGGCCAGAGACGGGTGTGAGGCGGCCATCGCGGCGGCCTTGGCGCGGACCTCGTCGGTCAGCAGCATCTCGCGGCACGGAGGCGCCCACAGCGAGTCGACGGGATCCAGGGAGCGCTGGTCGGCGACGGCGAAGTGCCGGATCTCCTCGACGGTGTCGCCCCAGAACTCCACGCGCAGCGGATGTTCCTCGGTGGGCGGGAAGACGTCGACGATGCCGCCACGGACGGCGAACTCGCCACGGCGCTCCACCAGGTCGACGCGGGTGTAGGCGGCGCCGGCGAGGTCGCGCACCAGGGAGTCGAGCTCGCGGTCGTCCCCCGTGGACACCGCGACGGGCGACAGGTCGGCCAGGCCCTTGACCTGCGGCTGGAGCAGCGAGCGGACCGGGGCGACGACGACGTCCAGCGGCTCCGGATCACCGTGGACGAGGCGGCGGAGAACGGCGAGACGCCGGCCGACCGTGTCCGAGCGCGGCGACAGGCGCTCGTGCGGGAGCGTCTCCCAGGCCGGATAGAACGCGACGCTGCAGCCGAGGTCGCCGAGCTGGGCCACCAGGTCCTCGCCCTCACGGGCCGTGGCCGTGACGACGAGGACGGTGCCCGACCGGGCGAGCTTGGCCGCCGCGAACGGTCGGAGGGCCTCCGGGCCCTGGCCGAGGTCGTCCAGGAGGGGGAGGACCCGGTCGGCAAGGTGCGAGAGCGGCGCCATCAGCGGTTGAACGCGCTCTGCGTCGCGGCGAGGCCGCGCTCGATGAGACTCTCGACCGCGTCGGCCGCCTCGTCGACGAGGACGGGGAGCTCCTTGCGCTCCTCGGCCGTGTACGGCTTGAGGACGAAGTCGTGCACGCTCTGCCGGCCCGGCGGACGGCCGATGCCGACGCGGACGCGGTGGAAGTCGCCGGTGCCCAGCGACTGGCGGACACTGCGCAGCCCGTTGTGGCCGTTGTCGCCGCCCCCGAGCTTGACGCGGAGCGCACCGAAGTCGATGTCGAGCTCGTCGTGCACGATGACGACGTTCTCCGGCTCGACGCCGTAGTACTTCGCGAGCGTCGACACCGGGCCGCCGCTGTCGTTCATGTACGAGCGCGCACGACCGACGATCGCCCGCTCACCGGCGAGGTGACCCTCGACGACGTCGGCGCGACCGGACGTGTGCTTCTTGAGCGACCCCCCGACGCGGTTCGCCAGGACGTCGGCCACGAGGTAGCCGACGTTGTGCCGAGTGGCGGCGTACGTCGGGCCCGGGTTGCCGAGCCCGACGATCAACCAGGTCACTTGGACTCGGAGTCGCCCTCGCCCGCGTCGCCCGACTCGCCCTCGGCGTTGTCGCCCTCGGCCTCGGCATCGGCTGCGGCAGCGATGTCGGCGTCGGACTCGTCGTGCTCGATGCCGGCCTCGGCCTCGGCCTCCTCCAGCTCGGCCTCGACCTCCTCGGCGGTCGGAGCGGCGACGAAGTTGACGATGAGCCAGTCCTCCGGGATGGCGAGCGTGGCACCGGCGGGGAGCTGCAGGTCGCCGGCGTGGATCTGCGAGCCGACCTCGAGGCCCTCGATGGACACCTCGACCGACTCCGGGATGTGCGTGGCCTCGGCCTCGACGGAGATCGTGGAGTTCTCGGTGACGACGAGCACGTCCGGGGCGGCGTCGCCCACGAGGTGCACGCGGATGTCGACGGTGACCTTCTGGCCCTTCTTCACGATCAGCAGGTCGGCGTGCTCGATGTGACCCTTCAGCGGGTCGCGCTGGACCTGCTTCGGGATCGCGAGGTGCGAGTCGCCGTCGATCTCGACGGAGAGCAGCGCGTTGCTGTTCTTGAGCGCGAGCGCGAGGTCGTGGCCCGGCAGCGTGATGTGCGTGGGATCGATGCCCGATCCGTACAGGACGGCGGGAACCTTGTCGGCTCGACGGATGCGGCGGGCCGCACCCTTGCCGAACTCGGTGCGGTTCTCAGCGGCGATCTTGATCTCGGCCACGGGGGGTTGCTCCTCAGAAGGTGTTCAGAAATGTCATGGCGCACCTCGGACGAGCGCCCTGTCGATCACGGTCGGCCAGCCGACCCTCGCCGAGGCAACCGCAGCAGTCTATCCCAGCGGTCGCGACGAGCGGAAATCAGCGGTTCCTCTTGCGGGACTTGCGTTGCTGCTTGGCCTTCTGGCGGGCCCTGTTCTTGGCGTTCTGCTGGGCGCGCCGCTCGTTCTCCTCCGGATCGGCCGACTCGTCGTCACCGGCCCGGACCTCGACGTCCCCGCCCTCGCTGGGTGCCGAGTACGCGAGGTTCTGCGGCGCCTTGCGCTCCTGCAGGCCCTTGGCGCGCAGGTGAGCCTCCGGACCGACGGCGGCGGCCGGGTCGTCGGGCTGCGCCTCCTCGACCTGGACGTCCAGGTTGAACAGGAAGCCGACGGACTCCTCGGCGATGGCGTCCATCATGGCCGTGAACAGGTCGAAGCCCTCGCGCTGGTACTCCACCAGCGGGTCGCGCTGCGAGTAGGCGCGCAGGCCGATCCCCTCGCGGAGGTAGTCCATCTCGTAGAGGTGCTCGCGCCACTTGCGGTCGAGCACGCTCAGCACGACGCGGCGCTCGAGCTCGCGCATGATCGGCGCGCCGAGCTCCTCCTCACGGCGGCCGTACGCAGCAGCGGCGTCCTCGGCCACCAGCTCCTGGAGATACTCGCGGCTGAGCCCCTCGCGGCCGCCGGCCAGGTCCTCCACACCGTCGACGGTCAGGCTGATCGGGTAGAGCGTGCCGAGCGCGGTCCACAGCTGCTCCAGGTCCCACTCCTCCGGGAAGCCCTCGGTGGCACCTTCGATGTAGGCGCCGGTGACCTCGGTGACCATCGACTGGACCCACTCCTGCAGGTCCTCGCCCTCGAGCACGCGGCGACGCTCGGTGTAGACGACCTCGCGCTGGCGGCTCATCACGTCGTCGTACTTCAGGATGTTCTTGCGGGTGTCGAAGTTCTGCGCCTCGACCTGAGCCTGCGCCGACGCGATGGCGCCGGTGACCCGCTTGTTCTCGATCGGCACGTCGTCGGGGATCTTCATCGTCTGCAGGACCCAGTTGACCCAGTCGGCCTTGAACAGCCGCATGAGGTCGTCCTCGAGCGAGAGGTAGAAACGCGTCTCGCCCGGGTCACCCTGACGGCCGGACCGACCGCGCAGCTGGTTGTCGATGCGGCGCGACTCGTGCCGCTCGGTGCCGATGACGGCGAGACCACCGGCGGCGGTGACCTCATCGTGCTCGGCCGCGACGCGCGCCTCGACCTGCTTGAGCATGTCGGGCCACGCCGCCTCGTACGCCTCGGAGTCCTCGAGCGGGTCGAGGCCCTTCTCGCGCAGGGCCTGGTCGGCGAGGAACTCGACGCTGCCGCCCAGCATGATGTCGGTGCCGCGGCCGGCCATGTTGGTGGCGACGGTGACCGCGCCCCGGTGGCCGGCCATCGCGACGATCGACGCCTCACGCTCGTGCTGCTTGGCGTTGAGGACCTCGTGCGGGATGCGGCGCTTGCGCAGCATCGCCGACAGGCGCTCGCTCTTCTCGACGCTCGTGGTGCCGACGAGGATCGGCTGCCCGGTGGCGTGCCGCTCGGCGATGTCCTCGACGACGGCGTCGAACTTCGCGACCTCGGTGCGATACACGAGGTCCGGCTGGTCGAGGCGGGCGATCGGCTTGTTCGTGGGGATGGGCACGACGCCGAGCTTGTAGATCTTGTCGAACTCCGACGCCTCGGTCATCGCCGTGCCGGTCATGCCGGCGAGCTTCTCGTAGAGACGGAAGTAGTTCTGCAGGGTGATCGTGGCGAGGGTCTGGTACTCCTCGCGGATCCGCACCTCCTCCTTGGCCTCGATCGCCTGGTGCAGGCCCTCGTTGTACCGACGGCCGTCGAGGATGCGGCCGGTGTGCTCGTCGACGATCAGCACGTTGCCGTCCATCACCACGTAGTCCTTGTCGCGCTTGAACAGCTCCTTCGCCTTGATGGCGTTGTTCAGGAAGCTGATCAGTGGCGTGTTGACCGCGTCGTAGAGGTTGTCGATGCCCAGCTGGTCCTCGACCCGGTCGATGCCCGCCTCGTTCACGGCGATGGTGCGCTTCTTCTCGTCGACCTCGTAGTGGGTGTCGATCTGCATGGCGCCGACGATGCGGGCGAACTCGCCGTACCACTTGACCTCGTCCTCCGTGGGACCGGAGATGATCAGCGGCGTGCGGGCCTCGTCGATGAGGATCGAGTCGACCTCGTCGACGATGGCGAAGAAGTGGCCGCGCTGCACACAGGCGGCGAGGTCGTCGGCCATGTTGTCGCGCAGGTAGTCGAAGCCGAACTCGTTGTTGGTGCCGTAGGTGATGTCGGCGGCGTAGGACTCACGGCGCTCGGCCGGCGTCATGCTCGGCAGGATCATGCCCACGCTGAGACCGAGGAAGTGGTAGACGCGGCCCATCCACTCCGCGTGGTACTTGGCGAGGTAGTCGTTGACGGTGACGACGTGCACGCCCTCGCCGGCCAGCGCGTTCAGGTACGACGGGAGCGTGGCGACCAGCGTCTTGCCCTCACCGGTCTTCATCTCGGCGATGTTGCCGAGGTGCAACGCGGCACCGCCCATGATCTGGACGTCGAAGTGCCGCTGGCCCAGCACGCGCTTGGCCGCCTCACGGACCGTGGCGAACGCCTCGGGCATGATGTCGTCGAGGCTCTCACCGGCCTCGAGGCGCTCCTTGAACTCCGCCGTCATGCCTTGCAGCTCGGCGTCGGTCATGGCCTCGAACTCAGGCTCGAGAGCATTGACCTGCTTGGCGATCGCCTCGAGCTGGCGAAGGATCTTGCCTTCGCCCATGCGAAGGATCTTGTCTACGACTTTGGGCACCGGATCAGTCTAGGTGCTCGGTAGTGAGAGGTCGCCGCGTGACTGGACCTCGATGCGCTCCAGCCCCAGCCAGTCGGCCATCAGGCGCAGCTCGGCCATCAGCTCGACGGACGTGTCGTCCGGCGCGCCCGGCTCCGCCCAGGCGCTGAGGACGCGGAGCGTGGAGGCGGCGCGATCGGCCTTGAGGTCGACGCGAGCGACGAGCTGGTCGCCGAGCAGGAACGGCAGGACGTAGTAGCCGTGCACGCGCTTGTGCTCGGGGACGTAGATCTCGATGCGGTACCGGAAGCCGAAGAGCTGCTCGGTCCGGGTGCGCTCGAAGATCAGCGGGTCGAACGGGCTGAGCAGGGCGCGGGCCTTGACCGTGCGAGGGCGGGCGGCGTCGGCGTGGACATAGGCCGGACGGTTCCAGCCCACGATCTCTGCCGGCTGCAGCTCACCGGACTCGCGCAGTGTGGCGATCGCCCGCTGTGTCGGCTCGGGCTTCAGTCGGAAGTAGTCACGGAAGCACTGCGCCGTGCCGACGCCGAGGGCGCGGGCCGCGTGGCGGACCAGCTCGAGGTGCGCCTGCTCGGTGTCCAGCGGTGGCTGCGCGAGCACGGGTGCCGGGATCACGCGCTCGGGGACGTCGTAGACGCGCTCGAACTGGCTGTTGCGGCGGGCCGCAGTCACCTGGCCGGTGTAGAAGAGGTACTCCAGCGCCTGCTTGGCCTCCGACCAGTTCCAGCCCCAGTTGTCACGCGCGCGCTCCACGTCGTGCTCGATGTCGCGCGCGGTGACGGGGCCCGACGTGCGGACGTCGTCGAGGACGCGCTCGACCAGGTCCGGCTTCTCCTCGGCGATGCGCCGCGGCCCGCCCCACAGCCCGATCGGATCCTCCATCCGGAACCGCAGGGCGGGCCAGAACCGGACGTCGACCAGGGCGGCCTCGTGTGCCCAGTACTCGAACAACCGGCGAGGCGCGCGACCTGCGGCGCGGTGGATGAGGTCAGGGTCGTACGGGCCCATGCGGGAGAAGAGCGGGAGGTACTGAGCACGCTGCAGCACGTTGACCGAGTCGATCTGGAAGAAGCCGAGGCGCGCGATCGTGGCGTTCAGGTGGCGGGACCCGACGGGGCCGGAGGGACGCGACCTGGTGAAGCCTTGGGCGGCGAGCGCGATCCGGCGCGCCTGCAGCCGGCTGAGCCGGATCAATCCTGGAGCAGGTTGCTGCGGACGGCGTACATGGCGGCTTCCATGCGCGACTTCATCTGCAGCTTCTCGAGCATGTTCCGGATGTGGTTCTTCACCGTGTTCTCGCTGATGAACAGCTCCTCGGCGATCTCCTTGTTGCTCTGCCCGCGGGCGACCTGCTTGAGCACCTGGAGCTCACGGTTGGTGAGCTGGGCCGCCGGCGACGGGCTCTTCGTCATGGTGACGAACTCGTCGAGCAGCTTCGTGGCCATGCTCGGGCTGATCAGCGACTGCCCGGCGGCGACGAGACGCACGGCCTCGGCCACCTGGTCGTAGGTGGAGCCGTCCTTCAGCAGGTACCCGGAGGCGCCGCTCTTGATCGACTCGTAGAGGTCGCTCTCGTCGTCGCTCGCCGTGAGCATGATGATGCCCGTCGACGGGGAGAGCTCCTTGATGGACGCGCAGACCTCGACGCCCGACCGACCCGGCATGCGGACGTCGAGCAGCACGACGTCCGGCGGGTTGTCGGTCACCGCTGCGATGGCCTTGTCGCCGTCGTCGACCTCCTCGAGCTCCAGGGAGTCGTCGGAGCTGAGGACCATCTTGACGCCGCGGCGGAACAGCTCCTGGTCGTCGACCAGGAGGACCCTGATGTTTTCACCCCGTACGGCCACGCCCCGATCATGCCACGATCTGGGACGATAGGCGCATTTACGAACTACTGGTCGGTGACGTCCAGGTGGATGACCCCGTAGTCGTACCCCTTGCGCAGGTACACGACGCTCGGCCGCATGGAGTCCTTCTCCAGGAACAGGAAGAAGTCGTGGCCGACGAGCTCCATCTCGTGAAGAGCCTGCTCGAGCGTCATCGGCGGGGCGCTGTGCGTCTTCTCCCGCACCACCAGCGGGCAGTCGTCGCCCTGGACCTTCACGCCGGCCACCGAGTGGGTGGGCACGGGGTCGTCGTCCGGGATGACGAGGTCAGCGGGGACGTCGGCGGTGGCTGCCGCCAGCGACGTCGGGGCGTGCTGGCCGTGACTGATGCGCCGGCGGTCCGTGGCGCGGCGCAGGCGTGACTCGAGCTTGTCGATCGCCGCGTCGAGGGCGGAGTGCTGGTCCGTGGAGGCGGCCTCGGCCCGGACGGCCGGTCCGCGAGACAGCAAGGTCATCTCGACACGGGCTGCGGTGTCGTGCTGGCGAGGGTTCTTCTCGTGGGTCACCTCGACCTCGACACGGTGGATCTTCTGACGCTGGTCGTACTTCTCGATCCGGAGCAGCTTCTCCTGCACGTGCTCCCGGAACCGGTCGGAGATCTCGCTGTTCCGACCTTTGACGACGATTTCCATGGGGCCTCCCTGCGTCTCGAAGCGAACTCCTCATGCCATATCTGTGACCGTAGACCGGAGATGGCGCAGAGACCAGACATGGAGCGAAACTCATGGCCGGTTGGCGACGACGGCGGCGGCGATCGGGCGTCGTCCGGCGGCCTGAAGTGCCCGCACCGCCTCACCGATCGTGGCTCCGGTGGTGACGACGTCGTCGACGACCACGAGCTCACCGCGGCTCGTGGCTCTGGCCGCGAATGCGCCGTGCAGGTTCCGTTCGCGGTGCTCGGCGTCCAAGCCGGACTGGTCGGCGGTGCGGCGGGTGAGGGTCAGGGTTGCTCTCACGTCAGCCTGCAGGCCGATCGTGTGCAGGTGGTCGGCGGCCGCATGGGCGAGGTCCAGCACGAGATCCGCTCCCCTGGCGCGACGACTGCGCCGACTGGTCGGCACCGGGACGAGGGTGAGCGGTCCGTCGACCGGCAGTGCGGCGATCGAGGCGGCGAGCAGGTGCGCCAGCGGCGCCAGGAGGGTGCTGTGGTTCTCCTCCTTCCAGGCGACGATCACGTCCCGCAGGAGGTCGGTGTGCTCGCCGGCGGCGACGACGGGGACGACGTGGTGCCGGACCAACCGGGGCGCCGGATCCAGCGCGATCCAGCAGCGACGGCACAGAGCGGTGCTCGGCGCACCGCAGCCGGGGCACTGGGCCCCGAGCAGGAGGTCGGCGGCGGCGGTCGCGAGACGCATGCCGCGACGCTAGCCGGATCCGCCGTCAGTCCCCCGAGGACAATCCACGGAACGCGCGGTCGTCGAGCAGGCGCCAGGACCGGCCAGGGGCGAGGAACCAGAGTCGCTTGCGCTGGTCGGTGACCCACGCGCTCCCCTCGTTGCCCGCGTCCGCGACGAGGTGGGTGGGCCGCACGTCGGGCAGCAGCGGACCACCGCCCGTGGCGCCGCCCTCCACGTCAGTGCCGTCGATCGCGGCCTCGTACACCTGCACGCCGGCCTCCGAGGAGCCGAGGAACACCAGCCGAGTGGTCGATGCCCATGACACCGAGTGCGGTGCCGAGACGCCGGTGCCGACGACCCGCGGTCGGCCCAGGCCGGTGATCCGGTTCTTGCGGTCGCGCAGCACGTCGCAGACGTAGAGGGCGCCCGAGCCACGCCGGACGGCCTCGAACGCCACCCGCCCGCCGTCCGGCGAGACGTCGAACGAGCGGACGGCGAGGCCGCTGAGGCCGCCGGCCGGGACGGCGCGCGCCTTGTCTCCTGACGGCACGAGTCGGACCCGGGTGACGCCGTCCGGCCGGTCGACCAGCCACAGCTGCCCGTCCTCGTCCCACCGCGGGGCGATCAGGCCCTCGCCGTCGTGGCTGCGCGGACTCTTGCCGTCGCGGTCGGTGATGCGGACGCGTCCGCGCCCCGGCAGCACGGCCGCGATCGCGTCTCCGGCGACGGCGACGTCGACGGCGTCGAGGGCGTCGCTGCCCCACGGGCCGCTGACCCGCTTGAGCGTGCCGCCGTCGACCTCGACCAGGCGGTTCCCGACCACCGCGTACGTGTGCCGGTCCACCTCCAGCGGGCCGAACTCGCCCCACGCCCCGATCGACTGGATCCGGCTGCCGCCGGCCCGCAGGATCGCGTCGTCACCGAAGATCCGCACCCCGGCGAGGCCCGGCACGGCGCGCAGCGTCCACACGATCTGGGCCGCGAGGTGGTTGCGCTCGTCGTCGTCGAGACGCGCGAGGCTGTTGGAGAACTGGACGTCGGCGATCCCCTGGTCGTTCACCGAGACGGACGACTGCAACGCGGCAGCACGTGGCACGAACGTGCGGAGCGTGCCGGAGGACGTGCCCAGCGCGAGGTTCGTGACCAGCCCGGTGGGGAGCTGGTCGCCGACCGCGAGGTGCACGACCTCGGGGACGAGCCGCTGGCCCGGGGCGTCGAAGAAGTAGATCGGGAAGGCCCGGAAGTAGTCGGTGTAGTACGACCGGGTGACCATGACGCCGGCCTGCGGGTTGGTGATGCGCCACTGACCGCGCACCTTGGCCAGGATGTAGGACCGTGGGTCGTCCTTGGCCGCGTCGACCGTGCGTCCCTGCCGGTCGAGGCGCTCGACGGTGGTGGAGCGCAGCTCGACGACCGCGGACTGCTCCTCGCCGTCGGCGAGGGTGGATCGTGCGAGGGAGACGCGCGGCCCGGTGTAGACCGTCACGCCGGCGGCCGACTTCCAGGCGTCGGCCGCCTCGGGCGTGAGGTATGCGGCCGCCGTGCCGGTGGAGACGGGGTAGGCGAGCATCGCGTCCAGGTAGCCACGGACGATCTGCTGTGGCGATGCCCCCCGCGCCGGCCCGACCGGCGCGTACCGCACCGTGCTCTGCGGCCGGCCGCGGTCGTCGGCGACCCGCTGGACCGGACCCGACGAGGGGATGCCGGCGCAGCCGGACAGGAGAGCTCCCGCGAGCGCTGCGGCGAGCCACCTCATGCGTAGACCGTCCTGACGACCGGAGTGGGACCGCGCCCGAAGTCCTCGTCGCCGATGGGCACGATCTTCGGCAAGGTGAGGACGAACTCGCTGCCCTCGCCCTTGCGCCCCCACGCCAGCAGGGATCCGCCGTGGAGCGCGGCGTCCTCGCGCGAGATCGCCAGGCCGAGCCCGGTGCCGCCCTGCGTGCGGGCGGGGTCGGCCCGCCAGAACCGGTCGAAGACGCGCAGGTTCTCGTCGCCGGACAGCCCCACCCCGAAGTCGCGCACGGCGAGCGACACGTGCTCCTCGTCCTGGGCGATCTCGATCTCCACCACCGGCGACCCGCTGTACTTCGCCGCGTTGGTCAGGAGGTTGCGCACGATGCGGTCGATGCGGCGGATGTCGGCCTCGACGACGGCGGGCTGGTCCACCCCGATCAGCCGGACCTCGATGCCGTGCCGTCCGAGGATGGACTCCTGGGCGGCCTGCTTGGCGATCTCGCTGAGGTCGACGGCGTCGAGCTCGAGCTGCGCGGCGCCGGCGTCGAAGCGGCTGAGGTCGAGCAGGTTGGACAGCAGCTCCTCGAACCGGTCCAGCTCGCCCTTCAGCAGCTCTGCCGAGCGCGCGGTCTGCGCGTCGAACCGCTCCCGCTGGTCGTAGAGCACGCTGCTTGCCATCTGCACGGTGGTGAGCGGGGTGCGGAGCTCGTGCGAGACGTCGGAGACGAAGCGCTGCTGCAGCCGCGACAGGTTCTCCAGCCGGCGGATCTGGCTCTGCAGGCTGGCGGCCATCTGGTTGAACGAGATGCTCAGGCGGGCGATGTCGTCCTCGCCGCTGACGAGCATGCGCTGCTCGAGGCTGCCCGCGGCGTAGCGCTCGGCGATGCGGCGGGCCAGCCGCACCGGGTTGAGCACCTGGCGGGAGACCAGCCAGGCGACGCCGCCGACCATGAGCACCATCGCCAGCCCGCCGAGCAGCAGCGCCCGGCGCACGAGGTCGAGCGTGGCCTGCTGGTCGTGCAGCGAGAACAGGTAGAACATCGCGTAGGCGTCGCCGGTGCGCGGCGACCGGATCTGGCTGCCGACGACCACCCCCGGCGCGCGGTCGCCCCGGCCGAGCACGGACAGCCCGGAGAAGCTCCAGTACGTGCCCGTCCGGCCGGAGACCGTCCTGCGGAGGTCCGCGGGCAGCGATCCAGGCGCGATGGCGGCCGACGAGCGCACCGGGACGTCGTCACCGCCGAGCGGCCCCTCCAGCACCAGCTCGTAGCCGCGCTGGCCGCCGCGGGACCCCGTGAGGGAGTCGACCATCTGCGTCAGCGCCTGAGCCTGGGTGGCCGGTTCCGACGCCAGCGACGCGTCGAGCTGGTCCTGCGCGAACCGGAACCCCGACTTCGCCTCGGCGATCGCGGCCTCGCGACGGGAGTCGGCCAAGCCGTCGGCGACGTCGCTCAGCAGGGCCCAGCCGGTGGCGCCGATGACGAGCGTGCTGAGGACGATCGTGCTCGCCACGACGCGCGCCTGGATGGATCGCCGCCACACGAGTGCCACCGGGCGCAGCACGCGCATCAAGGTGCGCACGGTGTCATCCCGGTGCGATCGCCTGGTAGCCGACTCCGCGTACGGTGCGGATCACCTGCGGGTCGTCGGCGTCGTCCTCGATCTTCGAGCGCAGACGGGTCATGTGGACGTTCACCAGCTTGGTGTCGCCCGGGTGGTGATAGCCCCACACCTTCTGCAGCAGCACCTCGCGGGTGAACACCTGCTCGGGGCTGCCCAGCAGGCAGGCCAGCAGGTCGAACTCCAGCGGCGTCAGGTCGAGCGGCTCACCCTTGCGGGTGACCGTGTGCCCGGCCGGGTCGAGCACGATGTCGCCGAACTCCACCTTCTCGGCGATCTGGTCGGTGCGGCGCAGGCGGGCCCGGATGCGGGCGACGAGCTCGGTGTTCTTGAACGGCTTGGTGATGTAGTCGTCGGCGCCCGCCTCCAGCCCGCGGACGACGTCCGGGGTGTCGGACTTCGCCGTGAGCATGATGATCGGCACCGCCGACGTCGCACGGATGCGCCGGCACACGCTCATGCCGTCCAGTCCCGGCAGCATCAGGTCGAGCAGCACGACGTCGGGCTTGAAGGAGGCGAACGCCTCCATCACCTTGTCGCCGGAACGCACGACCTCGGTGGTGAGCCCCTCGCCGTCGAGGACGATGCTGAGCATCTCCGCCAGGGACGCGTCGTCGTCGACGACGAGCACCCGGTCGCGCTTGCTCCGCCTGTAGCTCATCTGCCCATGATGCCGCCGGGGCGGGAATCAGTAGCGGTAGTGGTCCGACTTGTACGGTCCGGCGACGTCGACGCCCAGGTACTCGGCCTGCTCCTTGCTGAGCTCGGTGAGCTCGACACCGAGCGCACCGAGGTGCAGGCGGGCGACCTCCTCGTCGAGGTGCTTCGGCAGGACATGCACGCCCAGCTCGTACTGGTTCGACTTGGAGTAGAGCTCGATCTGCGCCAGCACCTGGTTGGTGAAGGAGTTCGACATCACGAACGACGGGTGGCCCGTGGCGTTGCCGAGGTTGAGCAGGCGGCCCTCCGACAGCACGATGATCTTCTTGCCGTCGGGGAAGATCCACTGGTGGACCTGGGGCTTGATCTCGTCCTTGACGATGCCCGGGATCTTGGCGAGGCCGGCCATGTCGATCTCGTTGTCGAAGTGGCCGATGTTGCCGACGATCGCCTGGTGCTTCATCTTCTCGAAGTGCTCGACCCGGATGATGTCGAAGTTGCCCGTGGTGGTGATGAAGATGTCAGCGTCCTCGACGACGGACTCCAGGCGCTTGACCTCGTAGCCGTCCATGGCGGCCTGCAGCGCGCAGATGGGGTCGATCTCGGTGACGATGACGCGGGCGCCCTGGCCGCGTAGCGACTCCGCGCAGCCCTTGCCGACGTCGCCGTAGCCGCACACGACCGCGACCTTGCCGCCGATCATGACGTCCGTGGCGCGGTTGATGCCGTCGATCAGCGAGTGGCGGCAGCCGTACTTGTTGTCGAACTTGCTCTTGGTGACCGAGTCGTTGACGTTGATCGCCGGGAACAGGAGCGTGCCGTCCTTGAAGCGCTCGTACAGACGGAGGACGCCGGTGGTGGTCTCCTCGGAGACGCCGCGGATGTCCTGCGCGATCTTGGTCCAACGCTGCGGGTCGTTGGCGAGGGAGCGCTCGAGGACCCGGAGGACCTCCTTGAACTCCTCGTTGTCGGTGCTGTCCTGCGGCGGCACGGCGCCGGCGCTCTCGAACTCGACGCCCTTGTGGAGCAGCAGCGTGATGTCGCCACCGTCGTCGAGGAGCACGTTCGGGCCGCCCTCGGGGAAGCCGAAGACCTTCTCGGCCTCGTCCCAGTACTCGGCGAGCGTCTCTCCCTTCCAGGCGAAGACGGGCGTGCCCTTCGGATCGTCCGGCGTGCCCTCCTTGCCCACGACGACCGCGGCGGCCGCGTGGTCCTGCGTGGAGAAGATGTTGCACGTCGCCCACCGGACGTCGGCGCCGAGCGCGGTGAGCGTCTCGATGAGGACGGCCGTCTGCACGGTCATGTGGAGGGAGCCGGCGATGCGAGCACCGGCGAGGGGCTGCTCGGCGCCGTAGCGCTCACGCATGGCCATGAGTCCCGGCATCTCGTGCTCGGCGAGCTCGATCTCCTTGCGTCCGAACTCGGCCAGGGACAGGTCAGCGACGTTGAAATCCATGGGCGCCATCGTACCGGGGCAGGTCAGGTGGCACGCACGGACCGGTGCAGTTACGGTGGCCGGTGGTGCTGTGACGGGGGTCACAGCCGGGGACAAGGGGGACCCATGACTGATCGACCGTTGCCCAAGCCCGGACGGCTGTACGCGGCAGGAGCGATCCTCGCCGTCGCGATCGTCGTTCCGCTGCTCACGTGGACGTACGCCAAGGAGTCGCCCGACCTGGCCGGGATCCCGTTCTTCTTCTGGTACCAGTTCTTGCTGGTCATCCTGTCCGTGGTCCTCACGTCGATCGCCTACCTCCTGGTTCAGGGACGTGATCGGCGATGAGCGACGTCGACGGCGTGGCCTTCGCGGTCTTCCTGTTCTTCTTCCTGCTCGTCACCGTGATGGGCTTCCTGGCGGCCCGGTGGCGTCGCGCCGCCGCGCTCGACAACCTCGACGAGTGGGGCCTGGGCGGCCGGAGCTTCGGCACGTTCGTGTCGTGGTTCCTGATCGGCGGCGACATCTACACGGCGTACACGTTCATCGCCGTGCCCGCGCTGCTCTACGCCGGGAACGCCACCGGGTTCTTCGCGGTGCCGTACACGATCATCCTGTACCCGATCATCTTCGTGTTCCTGCCGCGACTGTGGTCGGTCTCGCACCGCCGCCGCTACGTGACGCCGGCCGACTTCGTGCAGGGCCGGTTCGACTCGCGCCCGCTCAGCCTGGCCGTCGCGTTCACCGGCATCCTCGCAACGATGCCGTACATCGCACTGCAGCTCGTCGGCATCCAGGCGGTGCTCGACGTCATCGGCGTCGGGGGCGGTGACGATGCCGGCTGGTTCGAGAAGGACCTGCCACTGTTCATCGCGTTCGCGCTGCTCGCGGCGTACACGTACTCGTCGGGACTGCGGGCGCCGGCGCTCATCGCGTTCGTCAAGGACTCGCTGATCTACATCGTCATCATCGTCGCGGTGATCTACCTGCCGACGCAGCTCGGCGGCTGGGACGGGATCTTCGACAAGGCCGGCCACGCGTTCGACGCGTTCAACAAGGACAACGCCGACGCGATCGCGGCCGGCGACGCCAAGCCCAAGGGGCTGATCCCAGGCATGGGCACCGCTCAGTGGGCGTACGCGTCGTTGTCCCTCGGCTCGGCGCTCGCGCTGTTCATGTACCCGCACTCCGTCACGGCGGTGCTCTCCACGAAGAGCCGCAACGTCATCCGCCGCAACGCGTCGCTGCTGCCGGCGTACTCCTTCCTGCTGGGCCTGCTCGCGCTGCTCGGCCTCGCGGCGATCGCCGCGGGGGTGAAGGTCGACAACGCGCAGCTGGCCATCCCGCAGCTGTTCGAGCAGGAGTTCAGCCCGTGGTTCGCGGGCGTCGCGTTCGCGGCCATCGCGATCGGCGCGCTCGTGCCGGCGGCGATCATGTCGATCGCGGCGGCCAACCTCTGGACGCGCAACATCTACAAGGCGTACATCAACCCGAGCGCGAGCGAGGCGCAGGAGGCGCAGCAGAGCAAGGTCGCCAGCCTCCTCGTGAAGTTCGGCGCGCTGATCTTCGTGCTGGCGCTGCCGAACGACTTCGCGATCAACCTGCAGCTGCTCGGCGGCATCTGGATCCTGCAGACGCTGCCGGCGATCGTCATCGGGCTCTACACGCGCTGGTTCCACCGGCACGCCCTGCTGATCGGGTGGGCCGTGGGCATGGCGTGGGGCACGATCGCGGCGTACAACACGCCCGCGGTCGGCGACCCCGGCTCGCACTTCGGCGGGTCCGTCGCTCCGTTGGAGGTCCTCGGCATCGACCTGAGCGACAACCTCATCTACTTCGGGTTGACCGCGCTGGTGCTGAACCTGATCGTCTCCGTCGCGCTGACCGTCGTGTTCCGCGCCACCGGGGTCGACGAGGGCATCGACGACACCCGGCCGTCGGACTATCGCGCCGACGCCGGCGACCCGGACGTCGTCGAGGAGCTGGACCCGCTGGAGACGCCGCCGGCCTAGCCGCGGAAGATGTCCGGCTCGAGGAAGATCTGGACCGCCATCGGCTCCGCGGCGCGGATCGCCCGCTCCGCGGCGTCGATGGCGGTCGCCACGTCGGCGGCCGATGCCTCCGGGAGGACGCCGATCTTGCAGGCGACCAGCAGCTCCTCGGGCGCGATGTGCAGCGTCTTGAGGTGGATGACCCGGTCGACGCCGTCGGTGGTGCCGATGGCGTCGCGGATCCGCGCCACGGCGGCGGGCGCGGCGGACTCGCCGACCAGCAGGCTCTTGACCTCGATCGCCAGGACGACCGCCACCACGATGAGCAACGTGCCGATGAACGCGGTGCCGGCGACGTCGAAGTAGGCGTTCTCGGTCAGGAGCGAGAGACCGACGGCGACGAAGGCGGCGACGAGGCCGACGAGGGCGGCGAAGTCCTCGAGGAGGATCACCGGCAGCTCCGGCGACTTGGCGGAGCGGATGTAGGACCACCAGGAGTGGTCGCCGCGCACCTTGCTGCCCTCGATGATGGCCGTGCGGAATGAGAGGCCCTCCAGCACGATCGCGATGCCGAGCACGACCAGCGGGACGAGCCGCCACCTGCTGTCGAACAGGTCGTCGCCGTGACCGCCGTGGATCTCGTGGAACTTGTGGTACGCCTCGTAGAGGGCGAACAGGCCGCCCACGGTGAACAGCACGATCGAGACGATGAACGCGTAGATGTAGCGCTCGCGGCCGAAGCCGAACGGGTGCTCCTCGGTGGCCTCGCGCTTCGACCGCTTGCCGCCGATCAGCAGCAGGGCCTGGTTGCCGGAGTCGGCGACGGAGTGGATCGACTCGGCGAGCATCGACGAGAACCCGGTCAGCAGGAACGCGATGAACTTCGTGATCGCGATGCCGATGTTCGCGAGGAGAGCGGCGATGACCGCCTTGGTCCCTCCCTCGGGACTGCTCACTGGAGTGGCCGCGCCTCGTCGACGAGCATCACCGGGATGTCAGCGCGGACCGGATAGGCCAGCTGGCAGGTGCTGCACACCAGCTCCTCGGCGTCGTCGTCGACGAACAAGGTGGCCCGGCACTGCGGGCACACCAGGATGTCGAGCAGGGCGGGGTCGAGGTTCATGTCGGTCAGCCTATCGAGCGCGGATGATCGCGAGGACCTCGTCCCGCACCCGGGCCATGGTCGGCTCGTCGGCTCCCTCGACGTTGAGCCGGAGCAGCGGCTCGGTGTTCGAGGGTCGCACGTTGAACCACCACTCGTCCGCGGTGACCGTGAGGCCGTCGAGCCGGTCGAGGGCGTGCTCGGCGTAGGTCGTGGCCAGGTGCTCGATCACCGCGGCGGCGTCGTCGACGCGGCTGTTGATCTCTCCGGACGCGGCGTAGCGCGAGAACTCCGCCATCAGCTCGCTCACGGTGGCGTCGGTCCCGGCCAGGGCGCCCATGACGTGCAGGGCCGCGAGCATGCCGGAGTCTGCGAGGTAGAACTCCCGGAAGTAGAAGTGCCCGGAGTGCTCGCCGCCGAAGACCGCGCCGGTGCGCGCCATCTCGGCCTTGATCAGCGAGTGCCCGACAGGCGTCCGCACCGCCACACCCCCGTGCTCACCGATGATCTCCGGCACCGCACGCGACGTGATGACGTTGTGCAGGACGGTGGCGCCCGGCTCGTGCGCCAGGTGGCGGGTGGCGATCAGGCCGGTGATGGCCGACGGGGACACCACGGCACCGGTCTCGTCGATGACGAAGCAGCGGTCGGCGTCGCCGTCGAACGCCAGGCCGATGTCGGCGCCGTGCTCGCGGACCGCGGCCTGGAGGTCGACGAGGGTGGTGTGGTCCAGCGGGTTGGCCTCGTGGTTCGGGAAGGTGCCGTCGAGCTCGAGGTAGAGCGGGACGAGGTCGACGTCCAGCCGGTCGAAGACCGCCGGGACGGTGTGGCCGGCCATCCCGTTCCCGGCGTCGACGACGACCTTCAGGCGCCGGCCCTTCACCGGGGCGAGGCGCAGCAGCGTGTCGACGTAGGTGGGGAGGAAGTCGAGGGTCTCGACAGTCGTGTCCGCCCTCGGCTCCACGTCGGCGTCGAGCAGGGGGCCGGCGATCTCCGCCATGGCGGACAGGCCGGTGTCGAGGCCGATCGGTCGTGCTCCGGCGCGACACAGCTTCAGTCCGTTGTCGCCGGCCGGGTTGTGGCTCGCGGTGACCATGACGCCCGGGAGGTCGAGGACGCCGGACGCGCAGTACAGCAGGTCGGTGGACGCGAGGCCGATGTCGACGACGCCGGCTCCGCGCGAGCGGACGCCGTCCGCGACGGCACCGGCGATCTCCGGCGAGGACGTGCGCATGTCGTGACCGACGACGGCGCGGCCGCGGCCGTCGCTGATCTCCGTCTCGTCGGCGAACGCCGCCCCCATCGCACGGGCGAGGGCAACATCGAGCTGTTCGGGCGAGCGGCCTCGGACGTCGTACGCCTTGACCACCGCCGCCAGGCGTGGATCCATCAGACTCCGTCGGGAATCGGGGGCTTCACGAGCCGCAGGGCGGGCGGCTCGTCCGGCGCCGGCGTGGCCGGTCGTCCGGCCTCGCGCACGGCATCGGCCAGCGCGAGCAGGTCGTCATGGCTCGGCTCGACCGTGGCCGGGTCGGGCGCGAGACGCAGGACGTTCCAGCCGCGGGGGGCGGACAGTCGCTGCGAGTGCTCGGCGCAGAGGTCGTACGTGTGCGGCTCGGCGTACGTGGCGAGCGGCCCGAGCACGGCGGTCTGGTCGGCGTAGACGTACGTCAACGTCGCGACGGCCTGCTGGGAGCACGCCGAACGCGTGCACCGCCGAGTTGCACCCACGTGGCGAGGGTAGCCGGAGGAGCGGTTCCAGAGCCGTAGACTCACCGCATGCCTGCTCCGTTCGGTGCCGTGGTGAGTGGCCCGAGGCCTGGCCGGATGCGCGACCGTCGCGGCCGGGGACCGCGCGGACCGATGGCGCTGCCCGGTCCGTTGTCGCCCGGGAGCGTGCCGGCGCACCGGACCCCGCGGCAGCAGTTCGACCTCCTCGTGGGCGACGTCCTCGCCGCCCTGGAGAAGCACTTCGCCACCGAGCCCGACCACGTCGACGTCGTCGTCGAGGAGGCGCCGCTGCTGCCTCCGGAGTGGTCCGACGACGTGCCCGGCAGCACGGTCGTGCGGGGCGACCCCGCGAAGGTGGTGCTCTACCGGCTGCCGATCAGCCAGCGCTGCTCGACCTCGATCGAGCTCGAGGACGCCGTGTGGCAAGTGGTCCTCGACCGCCTCGCCGAGGTGTGGCACGTCTCGCCGGACGACCTGGACCCGCGGTAGCCGGCTGACAAGCAGCGGCCCAGGGCCCGGCACCCCCCGCCTAGCGGACCTGCGGCCCGAGGACGGTGACCGGCGCCGGCGTCAGGGCGAGCGAGCTGACCCGGTGGCCGTCGGTGTAGGTCGCCGCCCCGAGCACGGTGCCGCGCACGGTCACCAGGACGTAGGCGATCCCCCTCGCCTTCAGCACCTTCGCCACGCTGACGTGCTGCGTCGTGCCGGCCGGAAGTGCGACGTCGTGCTCGGCGAGCCGGCGCATCCGGGCGTCGTAGGCGACGAGGTGCGCGGATCCTGCGCGACGGGCCGCCGTCAGCACGAGGTCGGGCGGCTTCAGGTCACCGAGGGCGACGGGCACGACGGCGGTGCCCTGGAGTGGCAGTGCCGCCTCGGCGTACGCACGGTCCTTGGTGTCCGGGGCGATCCGCACCGAGGCGGCGACGGGGTGGTCGGACGTCAGCCGCAGCGCGATGCGGCCGGAGCCGGCCGACCGTGGCACCTCGACGGCCCTCAGGCGTCCGGGCCCGACCTTGACGGTGGCGAGCCCCTGCGGCGTGAACGTGCTCTTGGCGCCGATGACTCGAACACCCACCCGGGCCGACTCCTCGCCCGGGTTGAGCAGGAGCAGCGTGCGGCCGTCGGCGTCGCCCGGCAGGCCGGGCACCACCAGGCTGCGGCTCGGCGCGAGCGAGCTACCGATCGGCTCCGTGCCTCGGAACACCGCCGTGGACTCGTCGTCGGCCACGACGGACAGCGACCCGCGGCGCCGGACGACGTGGACGGCCAGCTCAGGCTCACCCGCCGCCAGGTCGGCCAGCTTGACGCGCTTCGTGGTGAACGGGTCGACCACGATCCCGTCGGACTCGATCGCGTCGACGCGCCCGCGCGGCCCCCAGAACGTGAGGTCGGCGACCGCCGGCGACTCCGAGAGGTTCGTGAGGACGAGCGTCGACTCGTGCTCCGCACCGGAGCCGACGCCGAGGAACCAGCCCTCCTCGAACGTCGCCGGGCAGGATCCGACCGCGAGGCCGCCGCCATGCTTCTTGCCGGCCGTGCCGGCGTAGAACCCGACGGCGCCCGAACCCTTCCCCTGCTGACGGACGATGACGCCGGACCCGTCGACCGTGGTGGTGCGCCACGCGCCGGCGTCGGCGAGAGCGGGGACCGGGGTCTTGCCGGGAAGGGTCTGTGCGGTGGCACTGGTGCCGCGCTCGACCTGGCCCGACGCGACGGTGATGTCCTTTCCCGCCGGGCAGGCGTACGAGGACTCCTGGACCGTGACGGGCACGGGCGGGCGGTCGTCATGGCCGCCGGCGGGAACGATCGCGGCGAGGACGAGCAGGCCCGCGCCGACGACGGGTGGCGTGACGTTGCGGAGCCTCGCGGCGAGGTCCGGGCGGTCGGTGCGCAGCACGCGGCTGCCCATGGAGCTCACGAGGCCACCTCCTCGAGCTCGTCCTCGTCGCCGAGCGCCACCGGGACATGGCGGCGACGCACCGGAGCCGTGAGGACGATCGCGGCGACCCACAGGACCGCCTGGCCGGTGCCGAGCATCCAGTGCCACGCCGGTCCGTCGGCGCGCGCCGTGTTCGGCTTTCCGCTGAGGAACCACACCCGCGATCCGGGTCGATCGCTGCCGGCGGGCTCGAGGAGCGGGGCGGCGTCGATGCGACGCGCCACCTCCGGGTCGGCCCGCGGGGCGTAGATCGCGTCGATGCCGATGTCGCTGAGCGCGCGGACGTCACTCACCGATGCGCGCGCGAGGAGACGGCTGACCGCGGCACGAGCCTGATCGGCACGCTTGCCGTCCGGGACCAGGGCCTCCTGACCGAGGAAGGGCCCGTCGCCGCGGACGACCCGCAGGTCGACGCCGCGCTCGACCGAGCCCGTGACGACCAGCGTGTCGCCGGGTCGCTGCACCATGAACGCCGGGACGACGTCGGGACGCCCGTGCTCCAGCGGGTCGTTCACGCCGCGCACGAGCCACCACGCGCCCGTCCCGACCGGGAGCAGGAGAGCCAGGACGGCCAGGCCGGCGAGCATCGGACGCGGCAGGCCGCCCACCTCCGGCACGGCCACCAGGACGGCCGTGAGCAGCCCGGCGGTCCAGACGACGACTGGGATCCCGACCCACGGCGTGATGTCGGCGGCTCCAGCGGGCGTGCTGTACGTGAGCGTCGTGCCGAGGACCGCGAAGGCCAGCCCGACCAGGGCCACGACCCAGCTGACCTGCACGTACGCGCGCGTCCGCGTGGGCACCAGGGCGAGGACGGCGAGCAGGACGAGTCCCGCGGACAGCCAGGCCGGTGCGGCGCCGGGGCCGCCGGCGCGGCCGAGGGCGAGGTCGACGGCCGTGTCGAGACCGGCTCGCACGCCCGGCAGCGGGTAGCCCGCCTCCCACCACATCCGCAACGGGTGGATGGCGCGCTGCCCCAGCCACGGGCCGAGGAGGACGAGCGGCACGACCGCGGCGATGATCCCGTCGCGCAGGACCCACCGGCCCTCGAGGACGATCAGGAGCACGAGCCCGACGAGGCAGATCGGCAGCACGACCGGCGCGAACGCGGCGGCCACGGAGACCCAGATGCCGAGCCTCAGGCCGAGCTGCCAGCCGGGCGCGTCGACGAGCTGGCCGGCGGTGTTGACCACGATCGGCAGGACGCTCAGGGCGACGACGGTGCCGATCCGGCCCTGGGCGACCGCACCGGTGGCGACGACGGCCAGGGCGTAGGAGACGGCCCAGACGATGCGGAGACCGCGGCGAGGAGTGATGCGACGGCCGAGCCGGTGCGCCGTGAGACCGGCCAGCGGCACCGCGAACAGCATGAGGAACGTGACCACGGCGCTCGGGCGGAACCAGAACGGCGTGGCCACCGCGGCCAGCAGCAGGGAGAAGACCGGGCCGACGGAGGTGCTGCCCAGGCCGATGTCGTGACCTCGCTCGACGACCAGGCGCCACCAGTCACCCGCGGTGTCCGGCGTGGGCGGAAGCGCACCACCGACGAGCGAGCCGCCGTCGACCCCGCCGAACTGGCCTCGCCCCGCGACGAAGGACAGGGCGAACAGCACGAGCGTCGTGACCAGCCAGGGGCGACGCTGCAGGAGCGTGGGACCGTCGTCGAGGTCGTCCGCGTCGTCCGGACTCTGGTCGCCGAGCGTCGAGCGCCGGCCGACCGTCTCGACGGCCTCCGGCTTGACCAGCGCCACCACGGCGTCGCGGATCGCGTCGTAGCCGTGCCGGTACGGGAGCCAGAACGGCGCGAAGAGCTCGGAGAAGTCGCGGTTGCGGCGGCGGGACGTCGCGGCGCGCGAGCTGCGCGCAGCGCGCAGGTCCAGCGGGTGGGCGTAGACGGCGCGGAGGGCGAGCAGCTCGTCGGACGCGGACTCCGGGTCCTTGCTCACGAGGAACCCGACCACCCGCAGGAGCGACCCGACGAACAGCCTCAGGTACTGCCAGTAGAACCGTGGCCCCTGCGAGTTGGCGAGCATCGTGTGCAGCGCGGCACGGCGCGCCTCCCACGGCGGGACGTCGCCGGCCGTGCGACGCCGTGTGCCGCGACGGCTCGCCTCGGCGTGGAACAGCACGCCGCCGGGCGCCGTGCGCGTGCGGTAGCCCGCGCGCGCCAGCCGCCAGCCGAAGTCGATGTCGTCGAAGTGCAGCGGGATGTTGGGGTCGAAGCCGTCGAGCTCGTCCCACACGTCGCGACGCACGAGCATCCCGGCACTGTTGACGGCGAGCACGTCGTGCGGGCGGTCGTGCTGGCCGGCGTCCGGTTCGCCGGTCTCGAGGCCGGTCTCGCGCGAGCCGGTGTTCGTGACGGTCAGCCCGACCTCGAGCAGGCGCCGCAGCGAAGGCCACTCCCGGATCTTGGGGCCGACGGCACCGATGTCGTCGGCGGAGGTGGCCACGTCCAGCAGACCGGCGAGCGTGCCGGGGAGGACCGCGGCGTCGTCGTGCAGCAGCCAGATCCAGTCGGTCCGCGGAAGCGCCTCGACGCCGAGGCGCACGGCCTCTCCGAACCCGGTGCCCGACGGCGCGTAGGTGATGCGGTCGGGGCCGAAGGAGTCTCGCAGCAGGTCGGCGCTGCCGTCGGTGGAGCTCACGTCGACCACGCGCCAGGCGGCCGGGGCGTGGAACATGTCGGCGAAGGAGGCCAGCACCTTCGGCAACCACGCGGCCCCGTTGTGGGCCACGAGCACCGCTCCGACGGTGGGCGGATCGTCGAGCCAGTGGCGCGACAACCCGGTTTCGTCCATAGGCGCCGAGCCTAGTGGACGTCTACAAGATGCTCAGGCGCGCTTCTTGAGCTTGCGCCGCTCGCGCTCGGACAGCCCGCCCCAGATGCCGAACCGCTCGTCGTGCGCCAAGGCGTACTCGAGGCACTCGCCACGGACGTCGCACGTGAGGCAGACCCGCTTCGCCTCGCGCGTGGATCCGCCCTTCTCGGGGAAGAACGCCTCGGGGTCCGTCTGAGCGCACAGCGCACGCTCCTGCCACATGAGCTCTTCATCTGAATCGAGCAGAGCGTCTGACTCGCCCAGAGCCGCATCGAATGACATACCTGGAATTACACGCCTGTTCACTCTCACAAGTCAAGCCGAATTCCAAGATTCCCGGTTTCCTCGGCGTGTCGCTCTCCTCCCCGCCGCCCACGCCCAGGCACCCCCGCCTAGATTGGCGGGCGTGCCCACGCTCGACCGCCTCCTGGACCGCCTCCCCGACCCGGCGCGACCCTTCGTCACCTACTACGACCACGGCACCGGCGAGCGCGTGGAGCTGAGCGGCGTCACCATGGCGAACTGGGTCGCCAAGACGTCCAACTTCCTGGTCGACGATCTCGACGCCGCACCGGGCACGCGCGTGCGGATCGGGCTGCCGAGCCACTGGCTGCGGTTCATCTGGCTGCTCTCCTGCTGGACCGTCGGCGCCGCGGTGGTCGACGGCTCTGCACGTGAGAGAGCGGACGTCGGCGTGAGCGGCCCCGACCTGGTGGCCGACGAGCCGCTGCGCGTCGCAGCGTCCCTCCGGCCGCTGGGCGCCCGATTCGCCGAGGCTCCGGAGGGATTCCTCGACCTCGGCGCGGAGGTGCCGCCCCACGGCGACGTCTTCGTGGCGCTCGACCCCCCGACCGCGCAGACCGTCGCGATCGACCTCGATGGAGAGGAGCTCACCCACGCCGAGCTGGCGGCGGGGACGTCCCCGTCGGCCGAGCGCCTGCTCGTGGAGCCCGGCTCGGTGCGACGCGACGCCGACCTCCTCGTGGCGGCCGCGCTCGGCGGCGGATCGCTCGTGCTCGTGACCTCCGCCACGCCCGACGCTCTGACCAGCGTGGCCGACCAGGAGCGAGCCCGGATCGCGTGACCGGATCGTCTAGACTCGGGCGCGCCCAACCACGATCACGAGAGGCCCTCGGATGAGTCTCGCCGAAGACGCGGCGCGCGCCGGCCTCCACAAGGTCGGCGGACGGCCACCCCTCGGTCATTACCTGTCCGACGTCTGGCGTCGGCGCGAGTTCATCTACTCGCTCGCGCGGTTCCGCATCGAGGCCGAGAACGGCCGCAACCGGCTCGGCATGGGCTGGGTCGTCCTCAAGCCGCTCATCAATGCCGGGGTCTACGGCACGATCTTCGGCATCCTGCTCGGCAGCAACGCCCGGCCACCGCACTTCGTCGAGTTCCTGATCATCGGCGTGTTCATGTTCGAGTTCTTCTCGACGTGTTTCACCACCGGCTCGAAGTCGATCACGTCGAACGCCGCCCTGGTCCAGAGCCTGAGCTTCCCGCGCATGGCGCTGCCGCTCGCCCTCGTCACGCAACGACTGATGCAGTTCGTGCCGATGGTCGTGATCATGCTGGTCATCGTCACCGCGTTCGGGACGGCACCGAAGCTGGACTGGCTGCTCCTGGTCCCGCTCGTGGCGCTCTTCACGGTGTTCAACGCCGGGCTCACGCTCATCACGGCGCGACTCACGGTGCACTTCCGTGACCTCACCCAGCTGCTGCCGTTCATCTCGCGGTTCTTCTTCTACACGTCCGGCGTCTTCTTCAGCGTCGAGAAGCGGTTCCAGGACCACCCGACCGTCCTGACGATCGCGGACTTCCAGCCCATCCACGAGTTCATGAGCCTGGGCCGCGGCTTGCTGCTCGACGGCGCCTACTACGGCGTCAAGGCCGAGTACTGGCTGTACTCCGGCATCTGGGCGTTCGGCACCCTGGTGATCGGCACCCTGTTCTTCTGGGCCGCGGAGGAGCGCTATGGCCGCACCGACTGACCGCAAGCCCGTCGTCGTCGTCGACGACGTGCACGTGGAGTACCGAGTCCTTGCCACCGGCAAGCGCGCGACGGCGGCCGACTCGGCGCGGAAGATCCTCCAGCGCAGCCGCAAGACCCGGACCGTTCACGCCCTGAAGGGCGTCTCGTTCACGGCCTACGAGAACGACAGCATCGGCGTCATCGGCTCGAACGGGTCGGGCAAGTCCACGCTGATGCGAGCGATCGTGGGGCTCACCCCCACCTCGCAGGGCTCCATCTACGCGGCGTCGCGGCCGAGCATGCTCGGCGTCGGGGCCGCGCTGATCAAGGACCTCTCCGGCGAGCGCAACGTGATCCTCGGCGGCCTCGCGCTCGGGCTCACGCTCGACGAGATCGAGGCCAAGTACGACGAGATCGTCGAGTTCGCCGGCCTCCGCAAGTTCATCGAGCTGCCGATGCGCACCTACTCCTCCGGCATGACCGCACGACTCAAGTTCGCCATCGCCACGGCACGTCAGCACGAGATCCTCATCGTCGACGAGGCCCTCGCCGTCGGCGACAAGACGTTCCGCGACCGCAGCGAGGCGAAGATCCGTGAGATCCGCGACAACGCCGGAACCGTGTTCCTGGTCAGCCACTCCATGCGCTCCATCGCCGACACCTGCAACCGGGTCCTCTGGATCAACCAGGGCGACCTGATGATGGACGGCCCCACCGACGAGGTCATCGCCGCGTACGAGGCGTCGTAGCCGTCGCTAGCAGGAGGCGGCGAGGTCGTCGGTGCTGTTGGCCGAGGACTGCGTCAGGTTGGGCTTGGTGGTCTCGGGGTCGTCGGTGGACTTTGCCGTGGGAGCGTTGCGCTCGGACTTCTCGATGGCGTCGTCGATCATCCGGTGGATGGCCGCGAAGTCGGGCGTGACCGTGTTGACCGCGGGCGGCACCAGCGAGACGGTCCGGACCTTCTCACCGCGGGACTTCAGTGCGAGGTCGGCGAACTGGCCGAGCTCCTTCGCCGGCAGGTTGGTGCTGATGAGCTCCTTGCTGGAGGCTCCGATGTCCTTGGCGTTCAGCAGCACCGTCTGCGGGCTGAGCTGGTGCAACATCGCCGACATCAGGCACTTCTGCCGGCCCATGCGGGTGTAGTCGTCCGACTGGACGCGGCTGCGGGCGTACCAGAGAGCGTTCTCGCCGTTCAGCACCTGCTTGCCCGGCTCGATGTACTGCTGCTTCCACGCGTCGTCGTGGCCGAACTTCGCGATGCGGGTCTTGACGTCCATCTCGACGCCGCCGACAGCGTCGACGAGGTTGCGGAAGCCCTTGAGGTTGACCATGACGTAGTAGTTGACGTGCAGGTCGGTGACGCCCTCGACCGCGTCGATCGTGGCGTCCAGGCCGGGGTCAGCGCTGTCGGGGTAGAGGTCCGTGCGGTTCTGCGCCGCCGTGTGGACCGCGTTGATCAGGCACTCCGAGCCGCAGTTGTAGCCGTACGGGTACACCTGGTGCATCGGTGAGCTCTCGGGGAACGGCACGTTCTGCAGGTTGCGGGGGATCGACACCAGCACCGTGCGGCCCGTGCCGGCGTCGATGCTCGCGACCGTCAGGGAGTCCGGCCGGATGCCCAGCCGGCCCTTTCCGGAGTCGGCGCCGATGAGCAGGATGTTGTAGCGACCCTCCAGTGGCGCGGACGTCTTGGTGGCCTTGAAGACGGTCTTCACGACGTCCCGCTGCACCTGCAGCAGCTCCGAGGCGAACACCGCGGACCCGCCGACCGCCACCACGAGGGCGGTGTTGAGCACCATGACCACCGAGCCGCGCCAGAAGGTCAGCGAGAACGGGCGGGCCAGGCGCCAGGCGTCGATGAACAGCGCGAGCCAGGCGATGACGACGATCGCCAGACCGACGCGGAGCCGCAGCAGGGCGTCGGCGTCGAAGGCGTTGTTGAGGGCGGAGACGCGGTCGGTGCCGGCGTGCCATGCGTAGTACCCGCCGCCGAGGAGCAGGGCCGCCCACGCGGTCAGCGCGACCCAGCCGACCCAGCGCCGTCCGACGGCGACCTGGGCGGACCCGGGCGCCACCACGGTCATCGCGCACAGCGCCAGGGCGCGACGGAACCGGAGACGCGGAGAGTCCAGGCGGTGACCTGCGTATCCGCGCCCCAGCAAGCTCGCACGATGCGTCATGAGGCCTCACGGGTGGATGGGCGAGGATCCATTATCACCGAGGAATGCTGAGAGTTCGCGAAGGGTGTCGAGCTTCAGCAGCTGCTGTCGAGGTCGTCGCTCTGGTTGGCCTGACGCGGGTCGGCGGCGTCGTCGACCTTCGGCAGGGACAGCCGGGCGTCGAGGATGCCGCCGGGGTTCGTCGACCGGCCCTCCGCCTTCGCGATGGCCTTGTCGATGATGCGGCGGACCTTGTCGAAGTCGGGGCTGCCGGTGTAGATCACCGGCGGCACCAGCGAGACGGTCGAGACCTTTTGCGACTTCGCCTTGAGCGCGAGGTCCATGAAGACGTCCAGGTCGCTGGCCGGGATGTTCGTGGTGAGCAGCGCCTTGCTGGAGTCGGCGATCTTCTCGACGTTGAACAGGACCTTCTTCGGGCTGAGCTGGTGCAGCATCGCGTTCATCACGCACTTCTGCCGGCCCATGCGCGACCAGTCGTCGTTCTGCACGCGGCTGCGCGAGTACCAGAGGGCCTGGTCGCCGGTGAGCTTCTGCTCGCCCGCCGGGATCCAGCCGCGGATCGGGGAGCCGATGCCGCCGATCGCGGTGCGCTCCTGCACGTTCACCGTGACGCCGCCGACGGCGTCGATCAGCTTGGAGAAGCCGTGCATGTTGACCATGGCGTAGTAGCTGAGCTTCAGCCCGGTCGTCTCCTCGACGGCGCCCATGGTGGCCGTCAGGCCGGGATCCTTGACGCTCTTCGGGAACAGGGACGCGTGGTCGTTGGCCCAGGTGTTGACGGCGTTGAGGTAGCAGCCCTCGCAGTCGAAGCCGCGCGGGAACTGCTTGGCCATCACCGAGCCCTTCGGGAAGTGGATGTCCTGGAGGTTGCGGGGCAGGCCGATCAGGACCGTGCGGCCGGTGTCGGCGTCGATGCTGGCGACCGTGAGCGAGTCGGGACGCAGGCCGCTGCGGTCGGGGCCGGAGTCCCCGCCGAGCAGCAGCACGTTGTACCGGCCGCCTTCAGGGCCCTGCACCGTGCTCGACGCGAACACGGTGCCGATGAAGCTGTTCTGCACGGCCACGAGGTGAGCGGCGAAGAACATCACGCCGGCGGTGGTGAAGCACAGCATCGCGTTCACCCCGGTCATCCAGAGCCGGTGGTTGCGCGACAGCTGCAGGGGTCGTCCCAGCCGCCAGGCGTCGAGGAGGAGCGCGACCCAGCTGACGGCACCTGCGATGAGCAGCCACCGCCCGAGACCCAGGAGCGTGCTGTTGGTCATGAGGGAGAACAGATGGGTGCGCGACGTCATCGCGATGACCAGGACGACCGCGCCGACGGCGAGGCAGCCGAGCCAGATCCGGATGGCGATGCGCCCGATCGTGCGCTGGCCCATGACGAGCTGGGCCGAGCCGGGCATGACGAGCGTCATGAACGTCAGCGTGAGAGCCCGGCGGAACGCCACCAGGTCGGACGCGCTCAGCACGTTCCTGCGGTCGTCAGGCATCGGGGTTCCTCACGGGGGAAGATCTAGAGGGACGTCCCGATCGAACCACAGAAGCCTCGAGTTGAGGTTGAGGTTTGCGTGCGACACGCCGGTGGGTCTGCCGCCGCCTAGGATGGCCCGCATGCCGGATGAGCGCCCCGAGGGCGGCTACGACTGGCTGTACGGCAAGGGCGAGGACGACCGGCCCACCTCCGTGCAGGCCACCGAGCCCCGCGACGACCTTCCCCCGCCGAACCTCCCGCCACCCGGCTCTGCCCGGGGAGGCGGCGGTCGTGACCGCGGCGGATCCGGCAGCGCCGTCAAGCGGACGCTGAAGGTCATCGGCCTGCTGCTGCTGGCCTGGATCATCTACCTGGTCGCCGTGCCGCTGTGGGCGTACAGCACCATCACGACGGTCGACGCCGACCCGGGAGGCGACCGTCCGGGCGACCAGCCCGGCACCACGTACCTGCTCGTCGGGTCCGACAGCCGAAAGGGCCTGACGAAGGAGGAGCAGAAGCGCCTCGCCACCGGCGGTGACTCCGGCGGGCGGGGACGCACCGACACGATCCTCCTGCTGCACACCGGCGACGGGCCCTCGACGCTCGTGTCGCTGCCCCGCGACTCGCTCGTGCCCGTGAAGGGCTACGGGACGACCAAGATCAACGCGGCGTACGCGTTCGGCGGACCGAAGCTGCTGGTGAACACGATCGAGGCGGCCACCGGGGTCCGGGTCGACCACTACGTCGAGATCGGGTTCGGCGGCCTGGTGAAGGTCGTCGACTCGCTCGACGGCGTCGAGATCTGCCCGAAGCAGGACATCAAGGACAAGGACTCCGGGCTCGACGTGAAGAAGGGCTGCCAGACCGCCGACGGCGCCACGGCCCTCGCCTACTCGCGGGCCCGGCACGCCTACGCCACGCAGGACATCCAGCGGGTGCAGAGCCAGCGCGAGGTGCTCGGCGGCATCGCGCGCAAGGCGAAGTCACCGTGGACGTTCATCGACCCGATCCGGTACTACAAGGTCAACGACGGCGCGGCCGGCTCGCTGCAGATCGGCGAGGGCACCGGTCGCATCGCGCTCGCACGGTTCGCCCTCGCGCTCTCAGCGGCGATGAGCGGCGACGGGAAGAGCTGCACGGTGCCGCTCGCCGACTTCGCCGTGCACTGGGACCGCGAGCGCGCGCTCAAGTTCTTCAGCTACATCAAGACCGACCAGACCGACAAGATCGGGAACCTCTGCACGAAGGACGGGCTGCCGAAGTGACCACCATCGACGACCTCGCGGGACTGACCGCGATCCTGGGCGAACCGATGCCTCGCGCGGTGGCCAAGGACCGCGACCGGCTCCATCCCGAGCACGTGGCCTTCATCGCCGCCTCCCCGTTCTGCGCGGTCTCGACCTCGGCCGCGGACGGCACCTGCGACGTCTCGCCCAAGGGCGACCCGCCGGGGTTCGTCCGCGTGGTCGACGAGCACACGCTCGCGCTGCCCGAGCGGCCCGGCAACCGGCGGGCGGACGGCTACCGGAACCTGCTGGAGAACCCGCAGATCGGCCTGATGTTCGTCGTGCCCGGGCGCGGCGACACGTTGCGCGTCAACGGCCGGGCGACGCTCCTGACCGACGCGCCGTACGCCGACGAGATGGTGGTCAAGGGACACCGCCCCGTGCTGATCTGCGAGATCGCGGTCGAGCAGGTCTTCTTCCACTGCGCGAAGGCGTTCCTGCGGTCGCACCTCTGGGAGCCGGAGACGTGGCAGCCCGACGCCGTGCCGTCGCGCGCGGTGATCGCGAAGTCGCTGGAGCGTCCGGAGGACTCCCTCGAGGACCTCGAGGCGTACTACGGCGAGCAGTACACCAAGGGTCTGTACTAGCTAGCGGAAGCCGGCCGACGGTCCGGGCGACCGCACGTTGGCACCCTTCGCGCGGGCGGACTCGGCAAGGTCGGCCTGGAACGCGGTCATGCGCTCCGTCAGCGCCGGGTCGCCCGCGGCGAGGATGCGCACGGCCAGCAGGCCGGCGTTCCGCGCCCCACCGATCGAGACGGTCGCGACCGGGACCCCGGCCGGCATCTGGACGATGGAGAGCAGGGAGTCCATGCCGTCGAGGTGCTTGAGCGGCACGGGGACGCCGATGACCGGCAGGGGCGTGACGGACGCGAGCATCCCAGGCAGGTGGGCCGCTCCCCCGGCACCGGCGATGATCACCTCGAGGCCGCGGCCGTGAGCGTCGCGACCGTAGCCGAGCATCTCGTCCGGCATGCGGTGCGCGGAGACGACGTCGGCCTCGTACGCGACGCCGAACTCGTCGAGCGCGTTCGCCGCCTCCTGCATCGTGGGCCAGTCGGAGTCCGACCCCATGACGATCCCGACCCTGGGTGCGTCAGCCATCGGTGGATCCCTTCTCGAACAGGTCTGCCGCGCGACGTGCGCGGGCCCTCACGGTCTCCAGGTCGTCGCCGACGACGGTGACGTGTCCGACCTTGCGGCCGGCCTTGACGGTCTTGCCGTACAGGTGGACGTGGACGCCGTCGTCCTCCAGGACGACGGGCCGCTGCGAGGCCAGGTCCTCGACGCTGCCGCCGAGGATGTTGACCATGACGGACCACGGGTGGTGCGGGTCGGTGGGTCCGAGGGGGAGGTCGAGGACCGCCCGCAGGTGGTTCTCGAACTGGCTCGTGGCCGCGCCGTCGATGGACCAGTGGCCGGTGTTGTGCGGACGCATGGCCAGCTCGTTCACGAGCAGTCGCCCGTCCTGGGTCTGGAACAGCTCCACGGCGAGCATGCCCACGACGTCGAGCTCGGTGGCGATGCGCGTGGCGATGTCCTCGGCGCCCTCCGGGTGGTCGGGAGCGGGCGCGACGACCTCCTTGCAGACGCCGTCGACCTGCGTGGACTCGACGACCGGGTAGGCCACGACCTCGCCGGACGGGCGCCGGGCCACCTGGGCGGAGAGCTCGCGCCGGAAGTCGACGAGCTCCTCGACGATCAGCGGCTGGCCGCTCGCGAACGCCTCGTCCGCCTCGGCCGGGTCCCGCACGACCCAGACGCCCTTGCCGTCGTAGCCGCCGCGGGTGGTCTTGAGGACGGCGGGGAGGCCGAATCGGGTGAGGTCGTCAGCCGACTCGACGACGGCCCAACGCGGGCAGGGAACGCCGATCCCGGTGAGCCGTTCGCGCATGGCGCGCTTGTCCTGGGCGTAGATCAGCGCGTGCGGTCCAGGGCGGCACGCATGTCCCTCGGCCTCCAGAGCAGCCAGATGCTCGGGCGGCACGTGCTCGTGGTCGAACGTGACGACCGCGGCGTCGGAGACCGCTGCTCGCAGGTCGTCGAGGTCGGTTTGGTCGCCCACCACGTGGTCGGGGATCACCTGGGCCGCGGAGACGTCGGGTCTCTCGGCCAGGAGCCGGATGCGGACTCCGAGACCGATCGCCGCCTGCTGCATCATCCGAGCCAGCTGGCCACCACCGATGACGGCGACGTCTGGCTTCACAAGCCAAGCCTAGAGGAGCGGAGCCCGTTCCGGACGCTCACGGTGATGGGCGAGACGTTGCCGAACCCGCGCAGCGGACGCGGCGGGAGCGGGCGGCACTCGAACTCCTCCGGGTCGAGCGCGGCCGCGGTGTCCTCGTCGATGAGCACGCGGTTGCTGCGGGCCACGTGGGAGAGCCGCGACGCCAGGTTGACGGGCGGGCCGAAGACGTCGCCGAGCCGGCTGAGCACCGAGCCGGTGGCGAGGCCGGCGCGGATGGCCGGCAGCTCGCCGTGCGACCCGACGCTGCTCACCATCTCCAGTGCGGTCATCGTGGCCGCCCGCGGGTCCGGGTTGACGAAGAGGATGGAGTCCCCGAGCGCCTTGATGACCCGGCCGCCGTGGGCCGTGACGACGTCCGTGCACTGGGACTCGAAGCTCTCCACGAGCGCACCGAGGCTCGCGTCGTCGAGCTGGTTGGACAGCGACGTGAAGCGGGAGAGGTCGGCGAACCCGACGCTCATCAGGGTGCTGAGCAGCTCGGCGTCGGCAGCGCCCAGCGCCTCCATGCGCGTGGCCGCGGCCGCGAGGTGCCGCCGCCACGCATAGATCATCAGGCGCTCGAAGCCGGGCTCGGCCTGCTGTGCGAGCATCACGGCGGCCTCGAGCCGTCCGCCGGCCCGGCCCTCCTCGACGTGCGACTCGACCTGCTCGACCAGCGTGCCCATCTGCCAGTCCGCCAGCCGCGACATCGTCTGGCCGAGAGCCCGGGTCATCCGGAAGATCGTCGCCTCGTCGAGCAGGCCCTCCTCGAGCGCGGCGGCCACGATCTCGATCGCCTCGACGTCGGTCTCGCCGTAGGCCGGCGAGTCCCCCGTGTCGGGGAACCCGAGTGCCCGCCACAGCCGGTCGCCCTGCTCGCGGCTGAGGCCGCCCTTGGTGAGGACCTCGTCGCCGGTCAGGCGGGTCTCGCCGCCGAGGATCAGGCGGGCGAGCTCCTCCCTCAGCTGCTGTCTGGGCTCAGATGGATTCATCGCTCGCGCCGTGGGCCCGGTCGACGAGCCCGGTGATCGTGCGGTGGATGTCCTCGATGTGCGGGATGTCGCGCAGCTCGAGCCCGGCCTGCTCGCTGGCGTCGTGGATGATCAGCGTCCCGCAGCCGAGGATGCGGTCGTTCAGGTTCTTCTCGAACGAGACGTCGTTGATCCGGCTGAGCGGGATGACACGACCGGTGCGCGTCAGGATGCCCCTTTGCTCGACGAGCCGCTTGTTCGTGATCGTGTAGGTCCAGGTGTACCAGCGGATGAACGGCACCACCGACCCCCAGATCACGAGCACCACGGCGATGCCGATCACGATCCAGCGCGGCACCCCGTTGCCGGAGTCGCCGATGCGCCCGGCGAGGAAGCCGCCGGCCAGCGCCACGGCCAGCAGGATGACGACCGGGAGGAACAGCACCTTCACGTGCGTGCGGGTCGTGGCGACGGTCTGCTCACCGTCGACCATCAGCTTGCGGGGCAACGTCATGGTCCGAGTTTGTCACGAACCGGGCGCTGCGGACCTCACGTGCGTGATGTCTCCCGCGCTCAGCGGGCGGCCGTCGACGACGAGGCGGCCGTTCTCGTCGACGTCGTCGGCCCGGCCGGTCAGCGTGGACCCGTCGGGCATCGCGACGCTCACCTGCGAGCCGATCGTGAGGCAGCGGCGGAGGTAGGAGTCGCGGATGCCGGCCGACGGGTCGCCGCCCGTGGACCGCCAGGCCCGGTACAGGGCCTCGAGGTTGCGCAGCAGCACACGCAGCACCACGGTGCGGTCGGTCTCCGTCGCGCCCTCGATCGCGAGGGAGGTGGCGGTCTCGATCGGACGCTCGTCCTCGCGGAGGGAGACGTTCAGCCCGATCCCCACGACGGCGGCGGGCCCGGCCTCACCTTCGACGCGCTCCAGAAGGATGCCGGCGATCTTGCGCGACCCGCCGACCAGGACGTCGTTCGGCCACTTCACGCCGCACTCGACACCGCACTCCTCGACCGTGGCGGCCACGGCGAGTCCGGTGAGCAGCGGCAGCCAGACCCAGCGCGTGGCCGGGACGTCGTCGGGGCGGAGCAGCACGGAGACGGTCAGGCCGGAGGCCTCCGGCGACTCCCAGGTGCGGTCGAGCCGTCCGCGGCCGGCGACCTGGTGGTCGGTGGTGTGGACCGTGCCCTCGGGCGCGCCGCTGCGGGCGGCCTGCGCGAGGTCGGCGTTCGTGCTCGCCGTCGTCGGCGTGACCACGACCTCGGTCCAGAAGCTGCCCGGGCCGAGCAGCGCGGCCTGCAGCGCGCGGCCGTCCAAAGGCGGACGGTCGAGGTCGCGGTACGTCATGACGACAGCCTCACACAGTGGCTCGAACGCGTCGCGGATACTCTGTGCCCCATGACTGACGCCGCCAGCGACGCCGAGATCGAGGCTCATCCCGAGCTGCACACCACCGCCGGGAAGCTCGACGACTTCAAGAAGCGCCGCGACACCGCACGGGTGGAGATGGCCGAGCGCGCGCACGAGAAGCAGAGTGCCCGCGGTCGGCAGAGCGCCCGCGAACGCATCGACCAGCTGCTCGACGAGGGCTCGTTCGTCGAGCTCGACGCGCTCGCCCGCCACCGCAGCACCGCGTTCGGGCTGGAGAAGAACCGCCCGCTCGGCGACGGCGTCATCACCGGCTACGGCACGATCGACGGCCGCCAGGTCTGCGTGTTCAGCCAGGACTTCAGCGTCTTCGGCGGCAGCCTCGGCCAGGTCTACGGCGAGAAGATCGTCAAGGTCATGGAGATGGCGGTCAAGGCCGGCTGCCCGATCATCGGCATCAACGAGGGGTCCGGCGCCCGCATCCAGGAGGGCGTCGTCTCGCTCGGCCTCTACGGCGAGATCTTCAAGCTGAACGTCGACGCGTCCGGCGTCATCCCGCAGATCTCGCTGATCATGGGCGCCAACGCCGGCGGTCACGTCTACTCCCCCGCGCTCACCGACTTCGTCGTGATGGTCGACCAGACGTCGAACATGTTCATCACCGGACCGGAGATCATCAAGACGGTCACCGGCGAGGACGTCTCGATGGAGGACCTCGGTGGCGCTCGGACCCACAACACGCGCAGCGGCAACGCGCACTACATGGGCTCGGACGAGGAGGACGCGATCGAGTACGTGAAGGCGCTGATCTCCTACCTCCCGCAGAACAACATGGAGGAGCCCGAGCCGTACGACGACGTGGCAGACCTCGAGCCGAGCGACGTCGACATCGCGCTCGACACCCTCGTCTTTCCAGCACAGTGGGATCCGAAGCTTGGAATTCACGTGACTTGAAGTCGCGGC